>Ga0208040_1000324_pt1 | contig 60219 bp, 54 predicted proteins | sample AD_UKC083_MetaG_FD_184431 | JGI IMG/M metagenome (GOLD analysis project Ga0208040, IMG submission 184431) | Active sludge microbial communities of municipal wastewater-treating anaerobic digesters from USA - AD_UKC083_MetaG (SPAdes) (version 2) | ecosystem: Engineered > Bioreactor > Anaerobic >...
GGTTATTATTTCTTGTAACGTTGCTTGTGCACTTTGTCAATATTTTTTTCAGATTTTTTCCAGTTGTCCAGGTGGCACAGCCAGCTGGAAATTTAAATCTGCCTTTAATCATTAAATGTTAAATTAATGCTTATCCGTTTTCAGAATCTCCGAACAGTGGTAAGCATTTCAGAATTGAGGATACATACAATGTAATACACATCTGCATCTGGAGAATCGCTGTTTACAGTTTTGTTCCCTCGTTTTTTGTATAAAGATATTATTGTGTCGCTTAGATGCCGACAACAACAACTTTGCCTTCCTTATTCGTACCGGACGGTGTCTTTGCCGGATCGGAATCACCCGTGCCGTCCAGCAGGATGAATTCCGACAGTCCCTGCACCTCCGACAGTTTTGTGGGAACGTTTTGGACCTGACTCCAGCGATACATATACCCCGGCTCCGATCAGGTGAAACGGTGGTCGGTATGTTAATCTACCAATAACCTCTGCAGGCCCGTTCCGTGTTCAGACAAAAGCTGCTTGACACATAATTCTTCACCTCATATACTTTTTTCGGGTGCAGAAAGCCCATGTCCATAGATTCCATTTTTTTATATCGCATAAGAAAGTTATCGATTGTTGCGCCTTCTCACAGAAGAGAGGCAAATTCTGAAAAAGGAGCACTCCATGAAAGACGGGTACTGGCTGGTTGGATTTCAATACGAGTTAACCGGGAATCTGTATAGCCTGGGACGAATCCCCAAATGTAAGTCTGCGATGCTCAAGCATTTGAAGCCCGGCGACAGGGTACTCGTTGCCGGGGTCGGGCATGGAACGGAGGCCATAGAAGCAAGCAAGCTCGGCGCGAAGGTGACGGCTGTTGACCTGTCGGAAACCATGATCAGTCAATTCCGCAAACGCATTGCAAAGGAGAACCCGCCGAACGAGATCCGTGTGATCAATGATGATATTTTCAATATCAGGGAGACGGGTCAGTATGACATGGTGATTTCAAACTTCTTTCTGAATGTTTTCTCCGAGACTAGGGTGGTCGAGGTTGCAAACCACCTTGGAACACTCGTCAAACCCGGCGGCTATTTTGTTGTGGGAGAATTTGTCCTGCCGGAAAAGACAGGGTGGAGGGGAATTGTGCAAAGACTGAACTGGTATTTCGCCATCTCTTTCTACAGCCTGACCACTGAGGCAGTCTTCCATCCCGTGTGGAATTACGCCGGCCTTGTGGAAGGATCTGGTTGTAAAATCCAGGAAATTGAATACTTCACAATTTGCGGTGTCAAACTGTACTGGTCGATCCTGGGGGAAAAAACCTGACAGTGATTGTCGCTCTATTGTGGTGCTTCATTATAATCTTGTCATATCGACCAGCGGGAGATATCTTTTTTATACTCCGAATTCATGAAGATTTCTCACAGAGTTTATCTTGAGCATAGCGGAAGGATTCGAAACGAGTAAATGAAAGGGTTATGACATTGGTGTAAAGCTTTTATTGAAACATTACACCAGCAGCTACCCCCCGAAGTGCTCTTTTACGGTCTTAAATGCCTGGTCTGCCACATCAATGGTTTTTCGGATGTCGTCTTCGGTATGAGCCGCGCTCAAAAACATGTTGTGATGCCAGAAAAAGAATACTCCGTGCAGAGAGCATTCTTTGCAGAAAAGCTGGGCCCGCCTGAAATTCTTTTCATTGGTGAAATGCAGGAAGGGAATGGCATTTGGTCCGGACATTTTAAACTGGAGTCCACGGGCGGTGGCGCGTTCTTCGAGACCCCGGCGGAGTTGCAGGCCGCGCGCGTCGCAGATGCCGGCGGCGTCGATCTTCTGCATTTCATCAATGCAGGCCAGCGCCGCCGCCATTTCCGGAGAATTGTTCCAGTAGGAGCCGGTCTGAAAAGCTTTTGAGGCGACCATCCGCATTTTGTCTGTGCCGACCAGGGCGGATATCGGATAACCGTTGGCGATTGCCTTGCAGTAACAGGCCAGATCGGGTTTGAAGCCGAAATAATGGGCCGAACCTTTTATGTCAAGCCGCCATCCGGCGCGCACATCGTCAATGATCAGCACGATATCGTTTTCATCGCAGACCCGGCGCATGCCCTGCCAGTATCCCGGAGAGGGGAGCATCTGCTGCTCTAAGACGGGGTGATGGTAAGGCGTGAACATCGCTCCGGCGATCTGGCCCTTATTATCTTCCACAACCTGCCGGAAGGCATCCAGGTCTCCCCAGGGAACCATGATAATATCCGCCCGGTCGGCTGGACTGATTCCGGTATGGTTGGAGCCTGCCCACGGCTGGGTCCCGTGATAGCCTCCATGGGACAGCACAATCTTGTTTCGCCTTCTGTAGCCCCGGGCCAGGACAAGGGCCCAGGAGGTCGTGTCCGCGCCGTTCTTGGCGAACACGGCCCAGTCGGCGCAGTCGTTCACCTCCACCATTTTTTCAGCCAGATCAATCAGCAGGGTGGAAGGCGGCATAGTTGCCGTTCCCTTCCTGGCCTGCACGGCGAAGGCCTCGTCAACCCGGTCGTGGGCGTAGCCGAGAATCATGGGGCCATAGGCGCAGGAATAATCGATGTATTCATTGCCGTCCACATCCCAGAAGCGCGGACCTTTGGCCTTGGCAATGAAGTAGGGATAGGATCCGGGAATGGTTGTGGAAGGATTGAAATGCCCGTAGATACCCTGGGGAATGACTTTGGCGGCGCGCTGAAACAGCGCTTTAGACTGCTCAAAGGTATAGGCCATGCTTTGTCTCCTATTGCAGATAGACGCCGACCCTGTCGAGAAATAGGTTGATGGCTTCGCCCATGTGAAGATCACCCTCGACCAGAATGTCTTCCAGACAGATTGCGGCAAACACGTCCACCCTGTCATCAACAATATCCAGGAACAGGTCCCGGGTGGCAAATTCCATGACAAGATCAGGATCTGTCGCGCGACCGTTGCGGGCGGTTACATCCTGCCCGTTGAAAGTGATATTGACAGCTTCGTCGTCTTTGATCCTGACTTCGGCAATTCCCCTGAGGTTTCGTGCAATGATTTGTGACTCGGGTTCAGATGCGGCGATGGCGGCAATGGCTTTGCCCACCGTGTTGATGAGAAGTCTGGCCTTGATTTTACGGGGAGGGTTGGCGCCTTTCAGGATGGCCTCCATTCTTTTGGCAAGGCTTGAGAACACCTTCAGTCCCCTGGCCTTGAGCAGACCTTTTAAAGGGATCGGAAAGCCCGAACCGGTGCCGGTAAACAGGTTATTGAGGATACTTGCGGTGGGGAAAAACAGGACAATGTCGGGCTTTCCGGTTTTCCCCTCTGCAACGCTGATGGCGCCGTTTTTCATTTCCAGGGTGGCCCTCGGGCCTTTCAGGCCGACGATGAAAAAGATCCTGCCGTTCCATGTCCGTGCAAGGGAAAATGCGTCTGCATCCTCCTTTGTCAGGATTTCAAAATTTGAAAGTACGGCATCCATGTGGATTCTTGCCAGAACGTCTTCGTTTCGCACATGATCCTCGCTAGGTGGAAAAACCGGTGATCAATAAAAATTTTTTTGTAACCTACTATTTAGCCGGAAGCCTGTCAATAGGTGGTGCATAGGGGTTGCATTCTTTTGCCCCCTTTGGATGTTTTTACCTTCTATTGTCCCTCTCTGGAGGGGGCAGGCGGAGGATTCTTTTTAATGCAGTGCGCTCCGCTTACCCGTTTGGTTATATGCCAAACTCGCCGAAGCGGATTGCTCGGGGAGCAATCCCTACAATTACCACCTCCGGCGCTCCGCGCCACCTCCGCCGGCGGAGGACATAGCGACTGTAATCGTTTATATATTGAATTGCAGAGATAATAAAAAATGAATGACAGAAGTAGATTGGAGTGATAAAGTTTTTATTAAAACTGCACGATAAGGAGATGATATGAAAATTGACTTTTTCTGCTGGAATAAATGAAACACCTGCCGTAAAGCAAGGGAGTATCTCTTGCAAAAGAAAGTGGAAATCAACGAACGGGATTTTTTCAAGACACCTTTTACACGTACAGAAATCAACGCACTGCTGCAGAAACAGCCGGCTTCGGAGATGTTCAGTTTTCGTTCACCCAGTTTTAAGTCACTGGGGCTGGATCAGGCAAATCTCAAGGATAAAGATCTGATTGACCTGATGCTGAAAGAACCGCGCCTTATTCGCCGTCCCATCGTGAAGGTTGACAGAAAAGTTTATTTTGGGGTGGACAGTAAGGCTTTGGCAGAAATCATGAAAACCTGATTTGAACCCGGACTGGACGTCTGATGCTTTATGTCCCTGTCCCGGAGATTCTAAAAACTGCGGCACGACGAAAAATTTGCACGAACCGGAGAAAAAACCATGAGCAAGCCAATGACCTATAAAGGCTACTGTGCAAAGATAGAATACAGCGAGGAACGGGGATGCCTTGTTGGCTGTGTTTTCGATATTCAACATGAAATCAGTTTCCAGGGTGATTCCGTAGAGAGCATCAAAAAGGCTTTTGAGCAGGCCGTTGACGGTTATCTGGCCGGTTGCGCCGAAAGAAACGAAGAACCGGAAAAGCCTTCCGAAGCGCGTTCAGTGGTACGCATCAGTGCGGCTTTGCACAGTTTGATAGCCGTGGCCGCCAGGAAGGAAAACAAAAGTGTCAATGAATGGTTGGCTGAAGCCTGCAAGAAGGATGACGGCAAAGAGGATTGATGATGGCTGCTGCAGGGCCGATCACGAAACACAGATTTTCTGAAATCGGCGCAATACGGGAATGAATGACAGGAGGGGAGTACTGCATCATGGAGAAGATCATTTGCTTTTCCCTGGGATTGTCCCGCGAGGACATAGAAAAGGGAAAGATTTCGTTTTGTGAAGTTCATCCGGAAAAGATTGAACTGGAAGTGATTCCCCTTACGGAAAACATGATGCCTGTGGGAGTGGGAGAAGTATTGGAACGAGTGTCGGCGGGCGGGATGGGGCAGGACAATGTGAGAGAAAAGCAAGGCTCCTCTCCGGTGCAGGGGCAATACAGGGCGGTGATGGTCAACGCGATGGAACGGGAGCAGGTTCTGCACGTGATGAGGAGCTTCAAGGCCGTTTTGCCCGATCCTCAACATATGATCTTTGCCATCATAACCGATACGGCTCTTACATGGACTTTTAGCGAGTATATCGAACATCTTGCCATGGAACATGAATATATGAAAACGCGTAAGCCCGCAACGAAATCGTAATAGGGCAGCAGTGACTTGAGTCTCCGAAGCGAATTGACAAATCCGCTGATTTGTGAGAAATTTTTATCAAAATATATACAGGAGCAACGAGTATGGAAAAGGAAAATATCCCGGTTCATTACACGATCAGGGCGGCTGTTTTATTGACAGCCGCGTTTTTGTTCACACTGGCCCTGCTTCCCGCCGCCACGGGTTTTGCGCAGGCAACCGATGAAAAATCCATCGAGTGCCAGAAAGAAATTGCCAAAACCATTGTGCATGGAACCGCACTGGGACTAGGTGAAATTCTGAGGGATGTGAAGGGAGAAAAAAAGCGCATTGCCCTGGCCCGGAAATTTGTCAGTCCCGTTCGTTTTTACGCGGACAACACGGGATATTTCTATGTCTATAAATACAATTGCGTGAATGTCGCCCATGCAATCCAGAAAGAGCTGCAGGGCAAAAATCTTTACAAGCATAAAGATGCCAAGGGGAAATATGTCATTCGTGAACTGAGCGACACGGCAAAAACCGGCGGGGGATTCGTTGATTTCTACTGGCTGAAACCGGGCGCCAAGGGCGAACAGAAAAAGGTCGGTTATGTTGAGCCCATTCCGGGAACAGACTACTTCATCGGAACGGGTGTGTATCTACCGTAAAAGGGAAACGGACAATAAATAAAGGACAGGGGCGGGGAGAGGAATTTGAAAAAAGTACTGATTATCGATGACGAATTATTTTTTTGCAGAGCCATCAAGAAGAACCTGGAAACGAATGACGAATTTCAGGTGCTGACCGCGACGCGGGGGGATGAGGGGATAAACCTTGCGAAGGATGAGCAGCCGGATGTTATTCTCCTGGATATTATGATGCCCGGCATGTCCGGAACCGAAGTAACGGATGCGTTATTAGCGGATCCGCATACCCGTTCCATTCCCATCATCTATGTGACCGCCATCGTGAATGAAGCTGACGTACAAAAAGGTGCGGGCATTTCCGGCGGTAAAGCCTTGATCGCGAAGCCCGTTAAAATCGACGAACTGGTTAAAAAAATAAACGAAGTTTGCCAGAGTCAATAGCCCGCGACTGTGTAAGAATGGTGCTTTGCTGATGGTCAGGCATCAAAGGAGAAAACAGTGTATCCAGGGCGTAATATTCTTTTCATCATCGTAAGTCTTGCCTGTATGATCCATACGGGATGCGCAAATCTCAATACGTTTCAGCGAGAGGGTGAGATTCATTTTCCGGGATTGAAATCAGCGGTCGAGGTTCTGCGCGATGAACAGGGCATTGCTTATATTTTCGCAGCAAATGAGGAAGACTTGTGGCTGGCCCAGGGGTTTGTGACGGCACAGGACCGGCTCTTTCAGATGCATCTGACCCGGCTTATGGTTTCCGGGCGCATCAGCGAGCTTGTGGGAAGGCCGGGCCTGGAATCGGACATTCGTATGCGCGCGCTTGGCTTTGTCCGCCAGGCCGAAAAGCATGCGGCCATGCTGAACGAGGCGAACCGGCGTTACCTTGAACTCTACGCGGAAGGTGTCAATGCGTTTGTTGCCCGTAAGGATGATTTGCCGCTGGAATTCAATCTCTCCGGAGTTAATCCGGAACCGTGGACGATCGCTGATTCCCTTGCCCTTGTCTATTACATGGGATGGTCCACGGCGGCCAATGTCAAGGACGAAATCATCGCCCAACTGCTCGTGGAGACTTTGGGTCCCGAAAAGGCGAAGGACCTTTTCCCGCTCAACATCAATCCGGACACGGAAAACACTTGTCCACCGGTGAAAAAAACAGCAAATGATTACCTGCCTGAAAAGACAAATCTTGACCTTGCAGCTGATCCTGCTCTCATGTCCCTGTGGCAAGAACAAGTTTCCGGGTTGCACATCGGCAGCAATAACTGGGTTGTTGGCCCAGGGCTTTCCGTAAGCGGAAAGCCTGTCGTAGCAAATGACCCACACCTGGATGCCCGCATCCTTCCCGGTCCCTGGTATCCCTGCGGACTGATTGCACCGGAGTTGAAGGCAGTCGGCGTGAACGTTCCGGGGATTCCGGGAATGGTGGCCGGACGCACCGGGCACATTGCCATCGGAATGACGAATTCGTATGCCGATACGCAGGATCTTTTCATCGAGACCATCGATCCGGCAAACCCGAACCGCTACATGGAAGGCGGCAGGTCTCTTCCCTTCGAGATTCTGAAGGAAAAGATCCGAATAAAGGATTCAAAAAGCGCAGGCGGTTTTCAGGAGGAAGAAATTGCCATTCGCCTGACGAAACGGGGACCTGTTGTTTCCGGGGTATTGAAAGGGCTCGATAGTCGCAAGGTCATTACCATGCGCTGGTCTCCCTTTCAAAACATGGCGCCGTCGCTTGGTCTTGATCAACTGATGAAGGCCCGAAATGTTGCCGAGGTCCGTGAAGCACTTCGACAGGTCACGACCATCATGCTCAACTTCGTTTTTGCCGACGGGGAGGGGCATTTCGGGTGGCAGACGACGGGACGCATTCCTATTCGCGTTAGGGGAAATGGTCTGGTTCCGTTCCGGGTGACTGACGGCCGCGATAACTGGAGGGGCTGGATAGAATACGAAAAGATGCCGCAGTCCTATGACGCCGCGAAAGGCTGGCTGGGCACCTGCAATCATTACGCCGTCCCGTGCGATTACCCCTATTACTACACTTCCCATGCCTCGGCGTCCTATCGTTACCGCCGTCTGACTGAATTGATGAACAGGCCCGGGAAGAAGACGGTTGATGATCACTGGAATTTTCAGCGTGATCATTTGAATGTGATGGCCAGGCAGATTGCCCCTGTCATGTCAAAAGCACTTCTTGCTCATCAGGATACGGAAGCCATGGGGAGGATTCTCAGGGACTGGGATTACCGTGATGATCCGGACCAGGCCGCACCGGCTGTTTTTCAATCCGTTTATCGTCATTTCTTCCTTGCCGTTTATCAGGATAAACTGGGGGCGGACCTCACCAAATTGCTCATCGATCATCCCTATTTCTGGCAGGAATCCCTTCAGCGAATGGTCCTGGCGGGCAAGACGCCCTGGTTTTCTCAATCACGGGATGATCTCTTCCACAGGGCCGCCCTTGAAACTTACCGGGAAATGAGCCGTCTTCAGGGGAATGATCCCCAGAAGTGGAAATGGGGCAGCGTGCATCATCTTAAACTGGTTTCGCCGCTGCGACTCAAGGGGTTCGGCAGCGGGTTGCTGGGAGGCGGTTCCCATGCCATGGGAGGATCGCAGGAGACCCTTTTGCGGTCCAGATTTGATTATAATAAACCCTATGATGTAACAGTTTCCGCATCCCTGCGCATGGTGGCCGATCTTGGTGATCCCGACAAGGTTTTGGCCGTCCTGCCGGGCGGCGCGTCCGGCCGTCAGTTCGATCCCCATCATCAGGACCAGGTCGGGCCTTTTATGGACGGGGAGAAGCGATACTGGTGGTTTGGCGATCAAAAAATCCGCGAACACGCGCTGGAAAAACTCCGTCTGGTTCCGTAAATTTTTATCGGATTTCATCATAAAATGGCTGAACTTCAGTCGACTATGTGATACAAATATAAATCCATCGTTAATAAATGTTTGGAAAGTCAGGCGCCGTGGTGAATTTTACGGATTTGCGATGGTATGGGAATAACCGGAATGCCTCCTGAATATGAAAGATGAATGTGCCATGACTGAACTGATGATTGAATATCCTATACGCGCGATTGATGGCAGGGAACTGCTTCCGGCCCGAACGGTCTTGTCGGACGAAAACCTGCAAAAAATGATTTCAGGCAACCGATCCCCGGTCCTTACTGGCAGACTTCTGGAATTCGGATCGATAAAGTCGGACATCCTGGAGTTCCTTGATCAGGACAATTATCTTTCCGTATTTGACAGCAGGGAAACCCGTCTGAGGCTTTTGGCCAGGATGTTGAAGGTTGAGCTGCCGCTGCCGATACTGGAATCAATATATTTCTTCAAGGAGTATGATTTTTACACATATCGGCATCTCCTCACGGTTTCTGCGCTTTCAACACTGCTGGCTGAATGTCTCGTAAAAGACAGAATATCCATGATGGATGGCGTTGTCGGGGCACCGTCCCATGACATCGGGAAAATAACCGTGCCTGTGAATATTCTGAATAAACAAACCCCGCTAACGTCTGATGAACATAAAATTCTGAAGCAACATACGCTGACAGGTTATGTATTGCTGAGCCATTATTTCGGGGACCCGGAAAATATCACGGCAAGAGTCGCAAGGGACCATCATGAAAGACGGGACGGTTCGGGATATCCCCGGGGAATCCGCATAGACAATACGATGATCGAGCTTGTCATCGTCACCGATGTATACGATGCCCTTATTTCTTCAAGACCTTACCGCCCGTCTTCTTACGATAAACGTACGGCCCTTGAAGAAATAACGAAAATGGCTGAGAACGGACTGGTTGGCTGGAATGTTGTCAAGGCATTGATCAACCAGAACAGAAAAAAGCGCGTCAGCATCGACGAGTGCCTGGTGTCCCTGGAAAAAAGGGGAGTCCCCCCGCCCCGATAACCTTTATGGCAGGATAGCGGATAAAGATTCTGAAAAGACCGAAAAATAAAAGAGACTCCAGCATATTCTTTCTCTGCCCCGGTCTGTCGCAGGCCGGGTAGCGATGGTCTGCCGGGTCGGTGACGGGCCGGATCAGGTCAAATGCGTGAAGAATAAAATAAGGAACTTGTTCCGGATTGTGTCTGGAGTCCGGGGCAGGTTATCAGGAAATGAAAATCGCGAAGTGCATCATTATCTTTCTCACTTTTTTACTGGCCTCCTGCGCGGCCTCTTTGCCTTACAGGAGTTTGTCCGGTCCGGATATCAGGGGTGCTTTGAGCGCATTCCCGATGCAGGAAGACCATCCCGACGCAACGGCCGTCTTCCTGCTGAATTACGGAAGCATGGAGATGTTTGACGACGGGACGCAAGTCTACAAGCATACTGTCCGCTGCAAAATCCTGAACGAAAGAGGATATTACCTCGCCAGGAAATCCATCAGTTATCGGGAGGGCTATAGCCGCGTAAAGATTCTTTACGCAAACACGATCAGACCGGACGGAACCACCGTGCCGCTCAGAGAAGAAGATATCATAGATTCCGCGGCGTATTCACAGTATGAAGAATACACAGACATCAAAGAAAAGAAATTCACCATGGCCGCGATCGAACCGGGCTGCATTGTCGAATACGCCTACGAAGTTAAACACACAAAACCATTTCTGCTTCATGATTATTATACCCGGTTTGCCCTTCGGGAATTTTTCCCGGTAAAAGAAAAAGTGATGGAAATCATTCTGCCAAACGGCAGGCAGTTGCACATGGCCAACTTTAAAACCGATATTAAACCAACGGTCGAGGAGTACGGTGGTAAAACAAAATACACTTTTAGAAGCGAAAACAGTCCGGAAATCATTCCCGAGCCGAACATGCCGCGCCCGACGGACAAAGATGTTTTTCCCCAAGTTCACTGCTGGACCCTGAGCTGTTGGAATGTCATTTCAAAATGGTATGCAGGGCTTGTGAAAGAACAGATGCAGTCCGATGAGGCACTGGATGATTTCACCCGTAAGCTGACAGCAGGTAAAACTACTGATGAAGATAAAATCAGGGCAATCTTTGATTTTGTTGCCCGTGAGGTCCGGTATGTGGCCGTTGAAATCGGCCCTCATACGATGACGCCTCACCCTGCACGCGATGTTCTTAAGAAAAAATACGGGGACTGCAAGGACAAGACAACACTTTTGTTGACCATGCTCAAAACGGTGGGCATTGAAGGCCGTCCGGCTCTTGTGCCGAAAGATTCGGACGCACTGGATGAAGCTGCCCCATCCATGGGTTATTTTAACCATGTCATTGCGGTTGTCCCCAAAAAAGATGGTACCTTTTACTGGCTGGATTCGACCAACAAGGTGGCCGTTATTGATTCGGTGCCGTTTCTTGTTCCCACGCGAGTCCTGCAGATCAACGAGGACGGAAGCTATCAATTCGTGAAGACCCCTGATCTTGAAGACAGCAGGGATTATACGGATCTTATGCAGCGGGTCCATGTGAAAGAAAGCGGAGATGCTGTAGTTGAATATATTTACAGCAGTTATGGCAAGTGTGCAGAAGCGGAAAGAAACAAATTCAGAAACCTGTCACCCAGGGCAAGGGAGCAGCATTTCGAAGCAAAGGGGATAGAGCTTCAGCAACTGGAAATATTGAACCTTGATGAACTGGAATCACCTTTTGTTGTGAAAGTCAGGGGGTTGATGAGGAATGAAATTCATAAAGTTGACGATAATGAAATGATTTTATCGGGTGCCGCAATGATCAGGGATTATGATGAACTGACGGCGGTGAAATCAAGAAGATACCCCATAAGATTTACGGGAAGCGGTCTTGTTCGATTTAAAAAATTCTTTTATTTTCCCAAAGGCTACAGGATCCGGAAATTGCCGGCGAATTATAAAATAGAAGATCCCTACAATATCAACGAGATAAAATGCGGATTTGAAGGCAATGCGTTTGTCATGGAAGGAAAAATAAAGGATTTAAAGTATGCATTGAAACCCGGTGAATTTGAGTTTTTTAAAGAACGCGCGCTGGAAAGAAAGAAATACAAGACGAGTGTCAGGAATATTATTTTTGAAAGAAAGTAAACGCCGGATCCGGCCGGCTTCTGCTTTGCAGTGCTTCGGGGAAGTCCCTGCGCTTTTTCAATCCCCCATGATCTGAACAATGATTTCCCGGTGCCTTCCGCGGTTGTCGAAATCGATGAAGACAATCTGCTGCCATGTTCCAAGGGTCAGCCTCCGGCTGACCAGGGGAATCGACAGGGACGGCTTCATCAATGCAGCGCGGACATGGGAAAAGCCATTTCCGTCTCCCCATCGTGCATCGTGTTGATATGGGATGGCTGACGGGGCGATCCTTTCGAGGGCGTCCTTGAGATCCTGCAGCACACCGTCTTCATATTCAATAGTCGTCAGCGCACCCGTGGATCCGGGGCAAAAGAGGGTGACCAGACCGCTTGTGATGGTGGACTGCTTCACGATCGAAATCACACTGGATGTGATATCGATAATGTCGCTGAATCCTTTCGTGTCAAGCGAGATTGCCTTTGTAAAAACCATTGATATTCCTCACGGATTTCTTTTTGAAACGGGCTCTTTTCTTTGAGACTAGGAAAAAAGTTTTTGCCTGTCAATCAAATATTGTCCCCTGAAATTCCGGTTGATTTCTGTCCTTGGTTCCTGTATTTTCAATCAAACATTTCAATGTCCATAAAAGGAGGGAATAATGAACAAAGCAGATTTGATCGAAGAAGTGGCAAAGGTTACAAGCAGCAAAAAAGAAGCGGAAGAAGCTGTAGGCGCAGTATTGACGGCAATCAAAAAGGCCCTTAAGAAAGGCGACACGGTAACGCTTGTCGGGTTTGGTACGTTTGGTGTCAGCAAGAGAAAAGCCCGTACCGGAAGAAATCCGCAGACGGGTGAAGCCATTAAGATCTCCGCGAAGAAAGTTCCGGTGTTCAAGGCCGGGAAAGATTTAAAGGATGCGGTAAAATAAGTAAAGGCTTTATTGCATGGTTTTCTTAAGCCGTCCCGCCTGTCCGCGGGACGGCTTTTTTTAAGGTTCTGTCGATTCTGTTACTTTCGTTTTTTTCTTCCTGTCCGGAACCGGACAGGCGGGACGCATTCAGGTGGATATGCCCAGTCTGGGCAGTAGCCAAGCCTGAACAAAAAACCACACTCCGATGATCAGCAACAAGATCAAAATATCGCTCATCTCCTTTATCCTTTCCAGTTACATTGATGTGACATGACGTTCGATCATGGTTGTCAGCTGCTGTTTGGACAGCAAACCGATCTGCGTTTCCTGCACCTTTCCCCCGTGAATGAGAAGCAGGGTGGGGATGCTTCTTACGCCATACCGTGATGCCGTTGCGGGATTATCATCCACATTGACTTTTACCACATTCACCTTTCCTTCATACTGGGTGGCCACATCCTCCAGGATCGGACCTATTGCACGGCATGGCCCGCACCAGGGGGCCCAGAAATCCACCAGGGAAGGTTTCTCCGCCTTTAAAACCATTGAATTGAAATTACCATCGTCCGCATGTTTTACATATTCTGAATTACTCATTTTTTTATATTCTCCTTAATCTTTTGTTTAGCTTCTTTGGCTCGTCTATGGTAAAAATATACATGCTGGTGATTTGTGTTTCATTGATCTAAATCAACTTCGACGGGAAATTTTATTCTAGGGATGTCATGAATCAAATCATGGATATAAAGCTTTTTCAGGGTGTTGCTCCGGAAAAAATACGAACCCTTACGGCGCAGGCCACATTCAAAAAATACAAAGCCGGCGAAATGGTTCTCGGCGAGGAAGATCCGATCAAATCATTTTACGTGGTCATATCCGGCCAGTTAAAGCTCTACAGAAGTTCGTCGGAAGGAAAAGAGCAGACGCTGCAGCTGCTCGGTCCGGGAGATCCTTTCGGCCTTTGCACGGCTTTTGCCACGGACTCCTTTCCGGCCAGTGCAATGGCCATTGTGGAGAGCACGGTGCTCCTGATCCCCGGTACCGTTATGGAAGCGACAGCCATGCAGGAACCGGCGCTCCTGCTGAACATCATCCAAATCCTGTCGCAGCGTCTCAAAGAGTCCATGACCCTGATAGAATCGCTTGCCCTGAAAGAGCTTCCCGGCAGGCTGGCCTCTTTCCTGCGTCATTCATTGCCGGCCGGGGATGCAAAAGCGAAAAGTGCCGCTATCAGGTTGACAATTTCACAAAGAGAGCTTTCCAAAATTCTGGGGGCGACCCCCGAAGCGCTTTCCCGTACCCTGAGAAAAATGGCAAATGACGGCATCCTCTCCACCTCGGGGCGGGTCATTACCATCCTGGATCATCATGCACTGGAATCACTGGCGGAAGGCGAATAAAGAATAACAAAATTTGGCGGGGAATAAACCGTCCTTGCTGCTCTGGACATTCCCGGTATGGTGGTTATCGCTTCGGTTTATGGATGATGAGCCATCAAGCCAAGTCTTTCCGCGTTTTCCTTCATCAATTCGATCAGGGTGCGCGCATTGGACGAAGGGAAATTGATCAAGCCCACGTAACCACATCCGGTGATTTCAGCAATCGGCTTTCCCTGGGGATTATGAAAATTATCGATGATCATGTCGGGTTTCATTCGGGCATATTGCATTACTTTGTTCGGACTTAACTCATCCGCGCTAAAAACGCCGATGATGTCAAATCCCAGCCATTTAACAAAGGGGACCTGATATTTCTGCACCAGAACTCTTTTTTGCCTGACATTATTTTTTTGCGCCTGCTTTTGAATATCAGCCAATACTTTGTCGAAAGATTTTTCCCAGACGGCTTCCTTTTTTTGAGTTCCTAATTTTTCGGCCAAAAGCCTCGCCTGTTTTTTCAGATTGTCGGGGTTGTTGCTGGTAACAATAACCATCATTTTATCCGGGGACAAACCGGCGGCAACGGCGAGTTTTTTAACAAATGGTTCATAGCCGCCGTAAACCAGCAGGCTTGCGAAACGCAACCGGGCGATATCCGACGGCCGATAGTCATATTCCGGGGGATGCTTCAATTCAAACGGTGCCAGAATGCGGATTTCATCAGCGCCGGCAGCTTCCGCAATGGCGCCCGTCCAGCTGGTTGAGGCTACAACAATGACTTTATCATCAGCTTTTGTCGCACCGGCGGAAAGCAAAACGGACAAGACAATCCAAAGAAAGCATAAAACGGGGAAAAAAGGTTTTTTAAATATGTTCATGGACGGATTCATCTCCTGAAAGATTTTACGATATGGCCGTAAATTGCGGCCAGACAAACCATCAGCACCGCGGCAATCGTGATGCTGGCGCCGCTGGGGCAATCATAAGCCATGGAAAAGGCGACTCCTCCCACCTGCGAAACAATGCCGAAAAAGGCGGAAAGCATTAACGCACCGCGGAGGCTTTTGGCAATGGAGAGCGCCGCAATGGCAGGAAGGAGAACCGCGGCATCAATCAGCAAAACCCCGACCATACGGATATTGACGCCAATGGCCAGGCCGGTCAGCAATAAAAGTGCGTTGCGAATCTGTTTGGCCGGAACGCCCAGGCTTTCGGCTACTTCCTGATTAAACAACACCATCTGGATTTCACGGTAAAAAAATAAGAAGATGAGAATGATCAAAACGGCAAGCCCCCCGATCACCCAGATCTCCAGTGTGTTCAGGGCGAGGATACTGCCGGAAAAAAGAGCAAAGGCATCCATTGCCGGAACGCCGGCTTTGTAAAATATCAGGAAAGCCAGACCCAGAGACCCGGTCATGAAAAGCACGCCGCTGACACCGGTATCCATGTTTAAAAAATCGCCTGCGGGACCGAGCAGCAGGGATGCCAGGAGTATTCCCGCTATGGCGCCCGCCAGGGGTGAAAGCCCGAGAACCATCGCAATCGCAGCGCCGAGCAGAGCAATATGCATAAGGGCGAAGCGGATTGTCGTCAGGTTGAGGTTTAAAATAACCACACCCAGCAAAGAGAGCCCTGCGCCGGAAAGAAAGGCGGCAAGCAAGGCCTTTTGAAACAGGGGGATGGTCAGAAAATCATATAAAGACATTTATCGTTCTTCCAATCGGCCGTTTTTCAATAAAAGAATGCGGTCACTCATTGCCTCCAGGTGCTCCGGATCGTGACTGATCATGATCAGTGTCAGGTGATGTTTCAATTGAATGGTTCGGATCAGTTCGATGATTTCCGCCTGTGATGCGTGATCCAGATAGGTGCTGGGTTCATCCATAAGCAGGATCGGCGCTTCACGAACCAGCGCGCGTCCAATAGATACCTTCTGCTGCTCTCCGCCGGAGAGAAGATGCACCGGTTGCCATTCCTTGTGAGACATTCCTACTTCCTGGAGAATCTCGCTTACTTTCTGACGGTCCTGCACCGTCGGGCTCTTGAAAAAACCGAACCCCATGCTCCATCTTCCCATGAGAACGGCATCATGTACGGAGACAGGCATTTTCCCCGGTGTATACAACTGTGGCACATATCCGATCCGGCATCTCATTAGCCTGCGCAAACGGGGAGTGTCCAGTTCCTGTCCCTGCAAACGCACATTACCCTCCATGGGCGCAATCAAACCCAGAATGACCTTGAACAGGGTTGTTTTGCCTGTTCCGTTATCTCCCGCAATGCCCAGGGCTTCGCCTTGCCGAACCGTTAAATCCAGTTTGTTTAATACCTGATGACGGCCGTAACCGGCAATGAGTCCATGAATTTCGACGACTGCCTCCCGCGTCATATTTTCTCCGCGATCACATAAAATTCGTTTGTGTCGTCGCGCAGCTCTTTGACATGGAATCCGTAACCGGCAATGGTTTCAGACAAGGTCGCTGCGGGATCCAGCAGGTCCTGACGGATCAGATCGTGAGAGGAGGATCCGTGAATGCTGTTGATGAATTCCCTTCCGGCAAAATGGTTGACGGCCAGAACGCCCCGCTTTTTCAGCACGCGGTGCAGTTGGGACAACGCCAGAGATTTATCGCGGAAATGCGGATAAACGCCGTTGCAAACGGCAACGTCCACGGTGGTATCGGGCAGATTCAGCAAATGGACATCACCCTGCAGAATCACCAGTCCGGCGCCGAACCGGGTGGAATGCTTTTCCCGCAGTTTTTCCAGCATGCCTGCCGACAAATCCAGGGCGATGACCCTGGCCGGATGAAAGGAAAAAATGTGCGGAATCAGCAAACCGGTCCCTGTTCCTACATCCAGCACGGTTTTGGCCGAATCAATGTGCAGTTTCCGCAGAAAGGTCAGCACCACATCGGTTGCGGGTGACGGTCCGCTTTGGTCCCATCTGTTGGAAAATTCATCGAAGAATTTTTCCCTGGCTGAGTCGAAGATCACTTCCTGCATAGGCATTCCGTTTCCATAGTTTAAAACCTGATATTCACGCCCAGGAGGCAGTTAATGCCGGGCATGGGATAATCTTTCTTGTATGCATAATGGACATTGGTCAGATTTTCTCCTGCCAGATAAACTTCTCCCGTCAGTGCAGGCTTCGGCAGGTTGAACTCCCAGCTGATTTTCCCGTTTAAAATCCAGAATCCGTCAATCTTTGAGATGCTGGTTCCATAATTCAGGTTACGGTTATTGGCGACGTATTGGGAATTCTGGTAGGTGGTATCCAGACTGATTTTCAGATATCGGAAAAGCCGCAGGTTGCCGCCGGCTGAAGCAGTCCACTCAGGCGCATAAGGCAGATTGTCCGGAGAGCGTTTATAAAGCCAGGTGCCTCCAGTAAACAGGGACAGGTTTTGAATCGGTTCGACGGAGAGGGTTGCCTCCAGTCCCTGCGTTTCAAAGTTCGCGATATTTTCATAATGAGGCGGAGCCGGGCTGGTAATAATAATCAGGCGATTGCTGCCTTTATCGTAGAACCAGGTCAGATCGATCCGGGTTTTAGGGCCCAAAAAGCGGCCGATCCCCGCTTCCAGGTGATCAACGGTTTCCGGGTCTAGGTCTTTCCAGCGTGTATTGCCCCTCCAGAGCATATTGGATTGGGCGACGACGTAAAGCCCAGGATAATTGACTCCCCGGCCGTAAAACAGATGAAGGTCTGTAAGAGAATCTTTCAGAACAATTCCTGCCTGAGGCGCCCAGCGGGCGTCGAAGTCGCTGTGGTTGTAGTAACGAACGCCCGCCGAGGGAATCAATTTCCATTCCTTGATGAGATTGAATTCGTGTCCCAGTAAAAAAAAGGGAGACAGAATGCGGAATGTATCACGTGAGAAGTAGCTGTCCTGTCGGAGCAGTCCCCTGTTGATGGTCACCGTTCCGGATGTGCAGTCCCAGTCGGCCCCGACCGTGAAAGTTCCGCCTGTCCAGGGCTGGATGGCTTCACGCGCCCGAATCCCGTAATTGTCAAATTTGGTAATTGTATCGTAATAAAAATGATCGGCAAGGTCATACTGATCCGTCCATCTGGCTATGCCGTTATTCCAGTATACCTTCCAGTCACCCTGAACAATGCCATAGGCATGCGAAAGGGTGGCAATGCCCAGATAGTCTTCCGTTTTAAAAGTTCCCTGCCTCTCCTGCGGGCGGTTCTCCGGCCCCGGATCGTCAGCGGAGTTATGGGTTGCATTGGCTGTAACTGAAATCTTCCACTTGTCGGAAAGTTGATGGCCGATGTGTCCAAAGTAATTCTGAAGCTCTCCTCCCGCATTTTCCCTGTGGCCTCTGGACTGTTTGAAGCTTTGGAGAAGATAATAGTCCGTATTCCTGATTTTTCCGCCATGCTCAATACTTTCAATCCATGTATGGTAAGAACCTGCCGCACCGCGAATGCTGGTTGAGAAGCCGTCTTCTTTTTGCGTTTTGGTGATGATATTGACTGCTCCGGCTGTCATGTTGCCAAACAGGACCGGCTGGGCACCTTTTGTTATATCGATTCGATCGGCGATATCCACGCTCATGATATCCATCAGGGGGTGAGTCCAGATGCCGGCAAATTTCGGAACCCCGTCCACCAGCATTTGGATTTCCGCGCCGGGACGGGAACTTCCCATGCCTCGAATGTATATCGCGCCGCCATCGCCGCCGCCGAAGCTTCCTACGAAATTGTGGCGCGAAATGTTTATGCCGGGCGTGCGCCTGAGCGCCGAAGGCAGATCCTGAGCATTTAAATCGTCGATTTGTTTTTTACTGACGATGGTGACCTGATTTCCCGAATGGGTCACCCGGTTTCCTTCGATAATCGGTGATGCCACCACCACTACTTCTTCCATCCGGACAGGATCTTCAGACTTTTGATCCGCGGTAAACGCCGGATATTGAAAAAAGAGCAAAGCAAACAGGCACAGCGGACCCCAGAACCGACACTTCATCATAATGACCCTTTGCAGGAAAAATGAATTATTCTCATGAGGCACGATCACTGCGAAATGCACGGGCGGTCATCGTGCTACGAATTAGTTTTTCGTGACATAGAATATCGCGGTTGTCAATCAATAATGTTGCTGAATGACCAAAAAGATTTGTTGAAATATATCCCTTGACCCATTCATTCATTTTTTTATATATATCAACAAAATATATTACCTCGGGATAGGAACGATGAACTCCAAACTGGTACGATTCGGTGTTTCTCTGGAAGAAGAATTGCTGACGCGTTTCGACCGTCTGATCAGGCAAAGAAAGTATACGAACCGATCCGAAGCGATACGCGACATGATCCGGGAAGAGCTTATCAAGAAGGAATGGACGGATAACAGGGAGGTGACCGGCGCCATTACCCTGGTTTATGATCATCATGCAAAGGCCCTGGTCACAAAAGTGCTGGATGTCCAGCATGATTATCATACCTGCATTCTGTCCAGTCAGCATATTCATCTGGATCATCACAATTGTTTTGAGATTATTGTGACAAGGGGTAAACCAAAGCAAATTGAAGAACTCTATCGGAAATTGAAATCCATTAAGAGCGTGAAGCATGCCGGATTTATGATGGCGACGAAGGGCGATGACCTGATTTGATTGAAAGAGTAAGTTAATTGTCCTGGAAGTGCACCGGGCAAGAAAAGAAAAGTTATTGTTGTTGCTGCGGATGTTCATGCACTTACAAGGGATTAGTGGCGCTAAACCAGAATGAGCAAAAGCGCCGCAACGAGAAACAGTCCCCATGCGGTTACATCCATGCCTGCAAGCGGAATGAAAATGAGGCTGCCAAGCAGGCAGCCGACACATCCGCCGATCAGGTCGGCGGCATACAGCGGGGAAATTACTTTTATCCGGTCTTCTACTTTATGGATACTAGCATAGGCAAAAATGCCTCCCACTGCAAAGCCCGATGCTCCCAGAAGAAATGAAATCGGGGCCAGGCCAAGTGAGTTGCCCATGGTTAAAGTGATTCCTGTATAAGCGCATAAAAAACAGAATCCAATAAGCAAGAACGCACCATACAAACGCTTGAATGGCCTGTGCTCCATGCTATCCGACATCTTTTTGTGAATTGCCATTGCGCCTGCAGCAAGACCTGCCATGAAACTCATCATCAGAATTCCGATATCCTGATAAAGCACCCCGTGCGTAACCTGATAATACAGTAGTAGGATGGTTTCCAGCACCATGCCTGTAAATCCGGCTGCGGCAACGAGGATGATTCGTTTCAGCGCGGGCTGAACGCGAATGACAAGCAAAAAGATGATGAACCCAATGCCGGACAACCAGACCCATGAAGATTTTAGAAATCCCCGGTCGATCACGAAAAAGGGATCAAGCAGGGCGATGCGCGGATAAAACTGTGAAAGCCAGATAATGATGGCATACGGATAACAGACGGGTCTGATGTCGGTGTTTGCAGGTGCATGTTCATGATGGAGCAAGTCCCTGATTTTGTAATATCTGTCGTTGGTGAAAAGGTATTCGATGTAACTTTTTGAAATCAATCTTGTTGAAGGCTGCCTGTTTTGAAGGCGGCGAAACATGATTTCCGGAGATTCCGGGAGGGGCACATCGGAGGCGGTGACAACGTTTGTGCTTCCCGGCAGAAACAGTGTTGCGGGGAAAACCGACTGCAGGGCCCGGTAGATGCTTGTGTTGCGGCGTGCAAGCGGAACGGTCCACAGGTTTTCAGCCGTGTGGAGCCTCAAGCCCAGAATTCCTCCGGGTTTGAGTTTTACACGGCATTGTTCGAAAAATTCCCGCGTGTAAAAACGGTTGGTCTGGCCCGAGGATGGTTGGGGCATTCCGACCAGAATGAGATCGTATGAGCCGCTTTCTTTCAGATACCGGCGGGGATCGGCGAAGACAATCCGTACTTTCGGGTTGCCGAGAGAATTGCGGATGTCATCAGGGAGATGTTGGATGGTGAGCTGGAACAGGACGGGGTTGAGTTCAATATAATCAATCCGCCGGGGAGTATATTTCAGCATTTCCCGAACGAGACCTTCGATTCCGCCGCCGAGGATCAGCACATCCTTCGGATTCGGGTGCTGAAGCGCCGTTAAATGGCAGAAGTATTCGGATTCCGTTCCTTCCGTTTCAAACGCCAGGGCGTCATTTTCAAAAACGGGAATCTGGTTGTGTAGCCGCGTAACACTGATTCTGCCGTAAGGAGAATCGCTGCTTTCCACCAGGTTCGGGTGATTCAGCATGGTCATCCGGCGGTCCAGCAAGGAAGTGTTCCACAGGAGCAGCAGAATGACACAGCTAAGAAGGATAACCGACGAACGGACGAGAACTCCCCTGACCCCTTTGAGAAGGAAGAGAGGCGTTATAACGGATACGAGTGAGCAAACAAGCACCGCCGAGAAATTACGAATCCCCCACAGGATCAGCAGGGTGGACACGAATCCGCCGATGAATCCGCCCGCACTTTCTATTGCGTAGGCAAGAGCAAGGGTTCTGCCGTCCTTCATGTAAGTCTTTGCCGCCCACTGAAACAGCAGACCGGACAGCAATCCCGCCGGAAGCAGGGAAACGACCACGATGGTGAATTGCAAAATGATGGGAAGGTAGGCACCGGGCACTCCGCCAAAGATGAGACGACTGGATCGAATGAACATTACATCCACCGGGAGGGAGATTCCGAAAAGGATGAAAAGCACTGCGACTTGGCCCGGTGATGGGAAGTGATTCCGCCGCCCGATGACAGCGCCTGCCGCAGTCCATAACAACCATATTCCCAGAGCAAGGAGATAAATCAGTTCGACGCCATAGAAGGCAACATTCAATTCCCGGATCAGGACAACCTGACCCAGGATCGAAATCAGGCCGATGGCAATCAGTGAAATGACCATGGATTTATTTGAATTGCGATTCGCTGAAAACGATTGCCTGGAAGGTTGAGAATTTTGCTCCCTTTTTCCAGCTGCCGGTCGTCAATCCCGCTTTCAGGCAGAGATGGTCGAGCATTTGTTCCCGGTTCCATCCCTGTTCCGTTGCCACCTGAGGAAGGAAAACAGCGGAATGATCGTCTTTGGTCAGTAAAACACCATCCCTTCCAACGACAATTTTGTCAGCGCCGGCCACCTGTTTCATCGGGGTCAATACGGATATCTCGATTTCGATGTCCTTCAGTTCATCCGCTGTCAACTGGGGGAAACGCCGGTCGTTAAAGGCTGCCTGCAGGGACATGATGCCGACCAGTTTAACAAGCGGTTCATCAGCAACCATTCGGCCGATGCAGCCGCGGAGATCACCCTTTTTCCTGAGGGTGATAAAAACGCCACGTGGCTGTTGGAGCCTAGCGTCAAAACCTCTTGCCAGGGGGACGGTCGTTGTCGCAAAGATCCCGGATAGAGTTTTTCTGGCAAATGCAAGCAGCGCTTTTTTATCTGCCGGCGTGAGCTCGCTGGAGGCAGAGGTCGCCTTCTGAGAGGATTTGGCGGCTGGTATTCCCTCGTATTGGGCTTCTGCCGTAAAAACAACAGCGCCGTACCCGACAACCCGCGAACGATCCCCCACCGACATATCTCCTGAATTGGCGTAGCTGACCACCACACCGCGGACGGCCCCAAGGGCCTCGGCTGCCGCCATCGTTGCCAGGACCGGTGCTTCACCGCAGATACTGGTATGAAGGTTGGGGATGTTTCTTTTTGCCTGAGACTTTACAGTTGCCTGAAAAATGCCGGGATCAAGTTTTGCAACGGCCGCGAGGGTTTCCCTGTCCACGAAATCCGCATTTTCCGCCGAAGGATAGTGAGAAAGATCGGAACTCGCGACAATCAACGCCCGTCTGTTTTTCAATACCTTTGCCAGGGCACGGCCGAAGCGGGCGCACATCTGTGTGTCCGGTGAACCGACAACGGCAGGGACAATTTTTGCCTTCGGAAAGATCACCTGAATAAAGGGCACCATGACTTCAACGGAATGCTCGGATTCATGAAGCGAGGTATCGAGCGTGCAGTCCGCCGGAGCTTCTTTGACAAGAGCGGAAACGATGCTCCGGTCAATGTGCGCCGTTCCTAGGGGAGTGCGAAAACCGCTGCCGGGATAAAGAGAAATTTTCTGAAAACCTGAGTTGGTATGATTGGTCCCCAGAATGACGACCACATCATACTTTTCATGGCTGACCTGTTTGAATCCGTCGGCGCAGATTTGACCGGAGAAGATGTAACCCGCGTGGGGAACGACGATGGCGACCGGCTTTTTCAACTTTGCCGGAAGAGCATCCTGTAAAAATTGTAGAATGGCGCTTTTGAGCTTGACCGGGGAATCCGGATAAAATCTTCCTGCAACAGCGGGTTCACGAATATCTGCATTTGACATTTTATTTGCCTCACATGATGTGGAACAAAATAGACTGCTGATCAACAATATAACACACAACCGCAAAATCTTCATTTTTCATTCATCGCTTTCTATGCCCATACACCGGCAATTTTTTGTCCGCAGAATTTGCATTGCCCGTTATTGATGTTCATTGCTGTCACGAAAAAACTCTGTCGCTCGATCACGACCTTTCCGCAGCCCGGGCAGTAGGTATGATTCCCCGGATGGCCGGGTACGTTTCCCACATAGGGATAATGCATTCCCTTTGCCAGGGCCAGATCCCGGGCCCGTTCCAGAGTGGCAACCGGTGTGGGCGAAAGATTCCTCAGCTGGTAATCCGGATGAAAGCGCGTAAAGTGAACCGGAATGTCCGCGCCCACTTCTCCCAAAATCCAGTTGATCAAATCCTGCAGCATCTTGTCCGAATCATTTAATGTCGGGACAACCAGGTTCACAATTTCAAGATGAGCGCGGCTTTTCGCGATCTGTTTGATGCTTTTGAGAACGGGACGCAGCGAGGCCCCGCAAACGGTACGGTAAAAATTCTCGCTGTATCCCTTCAGGTCGATCTTGATTGCGTCAAGAACCCCGCACAGTTCCGCGAGAGGATCTTCGTTGATGAATCCACAGCTGATCATCACGGATCGGATATTCTTTCTTCTGGCCTCTCCGGCGATATCAACCATATATTCGGAGAAAACAGTCGGTTCATTGTATGTAAAGGCGATAACCGGCGATTTGCTGTTTTTTGCGGCATCAGCAATCCTGGAAGGATGTGCGAATGGCCCCTGATGGTCTTCGGGGGATGCCTGCGATATCTCCCAGTTCTGGCAGAATTTGCAGCTGAGTGGACAGCCGGCGGTCGCAAGCGAAAATGCGGAGGAGGAAGGAAGATAATGGTACAGGGGTTTCTTCTCGATGGGATCGATATGGATGGACACGGGGCGGCCATAGACAAGGCTGCGCAGTTCTCCGTTGACATTCATGCGTGTCCGGCACGTCCCGCGTTTACCATTGGCGATGGCGCATCCGTTGGGGCAAAGAAGACATTTGACAATCGTCTTTTCACGGGAGGCTCCTTCGCCTTGACCGGCGAGCGGTTTCCAGTAACGGGCCACGGGGGCCAGACGCACGATCTCATCAAGATAAGAGGCTCCGAAGGCCAGCCCCGAATCGTCGCCTGACAAAATCCTCTGCCAGAACGGATCGGACAGGATGATGCCGCAGCCGGACGCCGCCAGCATTTTTAGGCATGTTAACAATAAATCACGTCTTGAAATCATCATCATATCCTCAGGAGATTTCTTACCGTGAATCAGCATTGAATATTTTTAATTATAGAAAAAAATGATCAGTGAAGTCAATGGGCAACATCGGGACTTTTCATTCTGTCTCAATTAGGATAAAATCCTCAAAAATCGAGTGATGCGCAGCCCCTCGTTTGGGTGCACCGGTCTCGAAAAAAGCCTGGAAGCGAATCCGGTATGAGAAAAGCCACCGAATAAAAAAAACCGGTGGGTCCAGGATATCTGAAAGGAATAACCCATGAAAAAACTGTTTGTATTTCTGGTCTGTATGCTCATGAACATTGTTTTGAACACGGAGGCAATGGCCTGTACACGCGTGGTCTACCAGGGGCCTGAAAGTACCATCATCACCGCAAGGTCCATGGATTGGAAGGATGAAATACCGGCCGGTATGTGGATATTTCCCCGCGGAATGCAGCGAAACGGCGAAGCGGGCCCGAATTCCATCAAATGGAAATCACGGTACGGCAGTCTCGTGATCAGCTCATTTGAAAATTCCACCGTCGACGGCATGAACGAAAAGGGACTGGCGGCGAATCTCCTGTGGCTGGCGGAGTCCGAATATCCTCCGTATGATCTCAAGCAGAAAGGGGTGACCATTGCCGCGTGGGCGCAGTATGTGCTGGATAATTTTGCGACCGTCAAAGAGGCTGTTCGTGAACTGAAAAAAGAAAAGTTTATGGTATTCTCGGATGTGATTCCCGGAACGGACATGCTGTCAACGCTGCATCTGTCGATTTCAGATGCGACGGGCGATAATGCGATTTTTGAATACATAGGGCGAAAACTGGTGATCCATCATGATCGGACATACAATGTCATGACGAACTCCCCGGTCTTTTCAAAGCAGCTGGCCCTGAACGATTATTGGAGCGGGATACCGGGCACCGTCATGCTCCCGGGGACCAATCGCGCCGCAGACCGTTTTGTCAGGGCGTCCTATTATATCAGGACCATACGCCAGACAAGCGATCCCAGGATTGCCGTTGCCGGTGTTTTCAGCGTGATCAGGAATTGTTCAGTGCCCTACGGAATATCCACGAAAGATCAGCCCAATATTTCTTCGACACGCTGGAGAGCTGTCTCTGATCAGAAAAATCTTGTTTACTATTTCGAAAATGTCTTGACGCCGAATGTCTTCTGGGTGAATCTCAAGAAAATCGATTTCAGTGAAAATGCGCCGGTTAAAAAACTTTCGCTGGAAAAAAATGAAATTTATGCAGGCGATGCCCTGGATTCATTCAGAAACGCAAATCCCTTTAAGTTTCAGGGCCTGTAACAGCTTGATAAAGAAGTAAAAGGAGGACAAAAATGCATGTGGGGAAATACTTCATTTATGCATGTGTGGTAATATTGATATGCTTCTTGACAGGAACAATCGTTTTAGCCGCTGAACCACCTTTAAAGGAAGATGCGTGTGCTGCCTGTCACAAGGACTACAGTAAGATCATGCCCAAAAAACATCCTGAGGTCGGTGATATAAAAGCCTGTTTGTCCTGTCACACACCGGATCCGGCCGATCATGAACCGACAAATTTTTCAGTGGAAATCCATAAAATCCACAAGAATGGTAAGAATAAGCTGAAATGCGCGGCATGTCATTCTTTTTAGGCAGAGGTTGTTTTTGAATGATGATGAAATAGATTTCAGTTTAAGGTTGTAATGCCGGTGCCTGAGTCATCATTACATTCATCAAAACCATTGAAAAGAACGGGAAAATGAAAAAAAGCATTTTTTTCATCCTTATTTATTCCATGATCTTCTTTTTTCTTCTTCTGCCGGGAGCCCCTTTCGCGGCAAAGAAATCAATACAATCCTCAGATCCTTATTCCACAGAGCCTTTTCAGGATCAATGGAAGTCGCTTCCCTCAAAATACAACGGCCACGATATTGCGGCTGTATACAGAAGTCTCTTGGTAGGATACCCGGTCAAAAAAGAGGAATCTGCGGCAAATGGCCGGACCGAACAGAAAACCGGTCATGATCAGAATAAAAATGTCGTCGGGAACATGACCGTTCGGGACCGGTTTGCCTTTGTCCTGCAGCAGCCCGAAAAAAAATATGATTCAGGAAATTCAAAATTTATTTTTGAAATAAAACACATAAAATCTGACGGCATCCTTGTCAAAAAAATCCGGGTGGTTGATAGCCATGAGCTCGAATATCCGGGAGAGAAAGCCATACAGAGTGTGAAAAGCAAGCAGGGTAAGTATAGAAAAGATTCAATGATTTCCGGAGAAAAGATTGACGTTCTTTACAGGGTTGTGATTGCAGACAAAGACCGGCAGGCAGTGATGCGGGTCGCGGTCGATATGAAGCCAGCGGAGGCAAAACGGGCAAGCGACAACATGAGGGTACTTTTGATATGCAATCTCACGGACCATCCTGTCCGTAAAGCGATAATCGACGGACCGGTGTCCCGCTATTCAAATATTCTTAAAGTGGATTTAAAAAAAGTAGTGATATTCAACCATCAATCAGGGGAAATTTATCGAATCGTTGACCCGATCTTCCATGAAGACATTGCAGAACTGAATAAAGCGGTCAAGCTTGATCGGGGTCATGCGGTGTCCTATGACACCAGCGGTAATGTCTATTCCATCCCCGGTAAACGGGAGCAGACCCTGGATCAGTGTACCAGAGCGATTGAACAGGACACACATTCTGCAACCGCCTACTATAACCGCGGTAATGTCTATTCCAGGCTCGGAATCCATCCGGAAGCTGTAGCCGACTACAGTAAGGCGATTCAACTTTATTCAGATTACGCAATGGCTTATAACAACCGCGGCAGCGCGTATGTGGCCCTGGGCAAATATCATGAAGCCATGGCCGATTACAATAAAGTGATTGAACTCGATCCGAAGGATGCCGTGGCGTACAACAACTCCGGCAATGTTTATTCCCTGCTCGGCAGACACCATGAAGCCGTCGCTCAATACAATAAAGCGATTGAAATCAATCCAAAATATATCATTGCCTATAACAACCGCGGGGGCGCTTATGTTGACCTGGGGAACTATCATGATGCCTTGGCGGACTACAACAAGGCGATCGAACTCAATCCGGGAAACGCGGTTGCTTATCATAACCGGGGCAATACCTATTCCAGAATGGGCATACATCAGGAGGCTATTGCGGATTACAATGTGGCGATTAACCTCAATCCACAGTATGCCATTGCCTATCATAACCGCGGAAGCGCATATGATGATCTTCGCAAATATAACGAAGCGGTGGCAGATTATAATAAGGCCATTGAACTTGCCCCGGGGGATGCGATTGCGTATCACAACCGGGGCAATGCCTATTATTATTTAGGAAAATATAAGGAAGCCATATCGGATTATAATCGTGCGACCGAACTGGATCCGAATATCCGTTCTGCATACAACAACCGCGGTGCTTCTTATTACGCTCTGGGTAAATATCAGCAGGCTATTGTTGATCTGACCAGGGCGATTAAATTGGAACCGCAATACGCGAGCCCCTATTACCGCCGGGCCCGCCTTTATTCCATGATGCGGAATGTGAAAGGCGCCTTGCGGGACCTGGCGACAGCCATTCAGCTGAAATCTTCCTATAAAAAGGATGCAAGGACCGAGATTGATTTTGATAATATCCGGCATACACAAGAGTTTCGACGGTTGACGGGTGAGTGAGGTGTGACGAATCAAAAGCTGAAAACGGATGAACGAATAATGATGCATAACGGTTTTTATTCTGTTTTTGATTCTTCTTTTAACAATCCATGATTTTGTGGTAGAATAAATAAAGAATCTGAATCATACAAATAATGAAATCGGTTCATACCATCAAAGGAGCATAGCAATGGCCCTGATCATGAATGTTGAAAACAAATCACCCGGGTCGTATTTTGTCACGTTGAACGGACGGCTGGATAGCACAACATCCCCCGATTGCGACGCAAGGATCAGCACAATCCTGCTTCCATCGACCAAGACCATCCTGTTCGAGCTGACGAATCTGGATTACATCAGCAGCATGGGCCTGCGCATATTTCTGAAAACCCGGAGAATGATTGAACAGCAGGGCGGCCATGTTTACATGATCAATGTGCAGCCGCAAATCGAAAAAGTATTTGAGATTGCCAATATGCTCAATGGCATCAGACTCTTTGCCAGTATCAGCGAAGCGGACGCATATTTTGACGCCATGCAAAAAAGTGTTTTGGCATCTCAGAATTCATAAGGACAAGAGGTATGGGCGAACATATTGGAGGGGGAAAAATCGGCATGGTCAGTTCATCCTGGCCTTTTGGAAAATTGTCCATCAACTATGATGGAATTAACCTGAACATCGGCATCCGGGATGCTCAATTAAAAAAAGAAGACATTCAGTCGGTATTGTTCAGAAGGGGATTGATCAACAAAAGATTTATATTCATCCATGAAAATAAAAAAATAAAGAAAGTGGTGGAGTTCTGGACATTTTCGCCGGATCCGGTGCTGGCTGATTTTCGGGTGGCAGGTTATTCTGTAAATGAAGATAAATAGTTAATACCTATCAGGAACCGCCGGGAACTGAAGATTGGCATGCGAAGAAAAGAAATTCACATTGTGTATGGAGAGGCATTGAAGAATGAATCTGTTCAACAGCTTTAAGTTCCCTGCAGTGGTTGGTCTGGTCTGCGTCCTTTTTATCGCTGCTGTATCCTGTGATGTTCGGACAACAAAGATCGGTGACATTGTCGGTCATCCAAGAGACTTTGCGGGGAAAGAAGTTACTATTTCGGGTGAAGTAACCGAATCCTTTTCGATGATTTTTATCAAATACTTTATGGTGCGCGATGATTCCGGCGAGATTGCGGTTGTCACGCAAAGAACGCTGCCCGCAAGGGGCGAAAAAATCACAGTCAAAGGAAGCGTGAAAGAGGCATTTTCCATCGGGCCGGAAACCGCCCTGGTCCTCATCGAGAAACCGGGAACAATATAAGAAAGGTATTCAAATCTTCAGGGAGATCTAAATGGCTGCTATTCAGTTTACACGAAATCACACGGATCATTCCACGGACAAGGGATTTCAGTTTGAGTTTTTTTGTGACCGCTGTGGCAATGGGTTTATGAGCGAATTCAGGGCGAACGCTACCGGTATTGCTGTCGGTGCGTTGAAAGCGGCTGGGGACATCTTCGGAGGCTTGTTCAGTCAGGCAAGCAGGGGAGGTTACGAGATTCAGCGGGCTATTCTGGGGCCTCAGCACGACAAGGCGTTCCGCGACGCGATTGATGAAATCAAGGTTCACTTCCGGAAGTGTCCGAAATGCTCGTCATGGGCATGTACCAGTACCTGCTGGAATGAGAGACGCGGCCTTTGCTACGATTGCGCGCCAAATGTGGAAACCGAACTGGCCGCCGCTCAGGCACAGGCGACTGTCGAACAGATGCGGGAAAAAGTTCAAAAAGTTGATCTGACGAAGGATATTGATATCATCAGTGAAGCTGCAGCTCTGTGTCCCGCCTGCGGTGCCCGCACCCAGGGAGCGAAGTTTTGTCCGGAATGCGGGAAACCACTCCGTCCGAAGAACGAGTGCCCCCGATGCGGGACAAAAACAGATGCAGGGACGAAATTTTGCCCGGAATGCGGCAACAAGATGACTTAAACCCATGAATACGTTTTCAGGGAAGTTCGAATACCTGGACCTGTCAGGGAGCGCGGTCCAAAAAGGTGCCTGCAGTTTTACGATTGACGGCGCCGATTTCCGTCTCATCCCCGAAACAGGTCCTGTGCTCGCGATGGATCTGGGCGACATTGATGTTTATTCTCCCGGTGATTACCGGATATCCCTCAATCTCTATACCGGAAACTGCATAATCTTAAGCCATCTGGGCAAAACGTTTCAGAGCATTTGTCACGATTTTCAGGAAGCCTATCAAAGACGTGTTTTGCAATGTCTCCTTCTGGAAGATCTCGAGGAGATTGGGCGATTTGACGGATTTGTAGATCTGGATTCATCCAGTGATGATTTTTCGGGTCCGGCGGAATTAAGAATCTGCAGGAGCAATCTGGTGATCCTGCCCGCTGCAACCAGAGGCCTGCACTGGAGGCTGAGCGATATCGACCGTGTGGATTTTGATGAGGCCGCATGCCGGCTTGAGCTTCGATCACAAGCGGGGCGAATCATCATTACAAAACTGGCAAAACGTGCCCGTGAATTCATGGACTGCCTGAAATCAGCAATGCAGGATCTTTCAGAAAACAAAGCCGTTATTCTTCATTCTCTTTTTCCGTTTCTTTCTCCGGACCAGTTTATGCAGCTTGCCGGAATGATGAAAGAAGGACACGCAATCGAAGTTTCAAGGATGGAGGCTGTTCATCCCCGAATAAAACCGGTTTTGATAGAAAAGACGGTTTGCCCAAGCATGAAACCTTATTTTGACCTATTGGAGAAGCGGTTGGCCGTTGAAGAAGGCTTATTTTCAGGTTTCAAAATGATCAGGCCGGAAGGGCAAAACGAGATGGAGGATGTCGGTTCGAATGAAATCTCCCCCGCCAGAAATGAAAACACAGAGCTGGAAGAAGAAAATCATGCGTCATCCGGTGAACACCGTGAAGAAAATGATGATGATCAGCAACAGGTGCTTCACTGGTTTCTGTTTCCTCTTGCTGTAAAACCGGGTCTGAAAGCGCCTGCCCGTGTTGTGGCATGGGAGGCCACTTCTCATTCCGGACGCGCGACCTATTTTTTTCGCATTCCTTCCGCCGGCGCGGAAGGCAGGACAATGAACACGGCAGAAGCGAAAGATACGGTGGAACCGTCAATTCAGCGGCTTAACCGGGCGCTTGTTTTGCTGAACTTCAGACGGGAGCCCATCTATTTGTCCGGTGACGTTCTTGCCGCTCAGCTTCGTTACCGCCATTACGCCATTGCCTGCAGAAATCTTCCGGCCTTGAGGGAATTGCGGGCTTCTTACCTGGGACGCGCCATTCACACAACGCCGGAGGACTGGGAAAAGCAGGTAAATGATCTCCTTGCCCGGGCATGACCTGAAAGAAAATTTATCCGTAAAAACGGAGAAGAGGTTCTGGTGATCAGGAGGAATCATGAAATTCTATAGAGCATTATTTTGGGCAGCAATGTTATTTTTCACAGTTCATTTATGGTTTCCCGCTTTATCATTTTCCTGCCAACCGTGCAGGGCAAAGTTAAATTTTCAGGAGACAGTGAAACGGGCCGACTTAATTATCATCGGAAAAAAAGTGGCCGACGAAGGGCCAATGGTCAGGGCGGGCAGGAGTAATTCCCTTCCTGAAGGCAGCAAAATAAAAATATTCCGGGTGCTAAAGGGAAAAACCGTCAGGGATGCGATCGATGTGCGGTGCATGTACGGCATGTGCGGGTATGGGATCTGTCTGCAGGATGACAGCCTGCATGTGATATTTCTTTCCGCTGTCAAATCAGAGCTCGGCGGTTATGATTTCACGTCGGTCCATTCCGGCTGCGCGGTGAAGCTATACAGGGTTGTGGACAACAAAGTTGTAATGGATGGCGAAACAGTTCCCATGGCTGAGTTTGAGAACATGGTTTCGGGCAGATAACAGGAATTGATTCCTTCGAAGCATTGGTCAGAATGGTCGCACACGACCGTTTATTCTTCAGATGCGTTTAAGCAATATTCAAACGGAAGCCTTCATTGTCCGGTTTCAATATCAAGCCACAGGTGCGGAAGCGCTGTTAAGTCAAGAATTATGTCAATGATTGTTTCAGGCAAAGAAAATCGTATAGTCATCAATGCCAAACTCGTGTATGCTGTCAATCATGAAAAGAGGAAGCGGCATATTGATGGGCATTTCTTCACTGCCGGGCAGGTTTGGCATAGGAACGCTGGGGGCCGGCGCGCGTGAATTTGTGGATCGGCTGCAGGCAAGCCGTCAGACTTACTGGCAGATTCTGCCCATTTCGCCGACGGGATTCGGGGATTCCCCCTACCAGGCGTTCAGCGTCTTTGCGGGCAACCCTTACTTTATTGATTTTAATGATTTGTATCAACAAGGCCTTTTACCGCGGGAAGCACTCGATTTGTGTGACCGCCTCTTCATGGGTGATCCGTGTGCGGTGGATTATTATGCGCAGTTTGACGGCAAGTGCCGGGTGCTGCATCTTGCCTACGAACACAGTGCAGATGGCCTTGCGGACGAGATAGCGTCTTTCAGGAGGCGGCACGCAGACTGGATTGATGACTATGCGCTTTACATGGTGTTAAAAAGTGTACAGGGAATGAAGTCTTTTCACGAATGGCCCCGGGAAATCATGGAGAGACGGCCTGATGCCCTGGAAGCCGCCGCGCGAAGTCTAAAAAAGGAAATCCATTATCATATATTTGTTCAATACCTTTTCTTCCGTCAGTGGGAGGCCTTGCACAGGTATGCAAACGAAAAAGGAATCCACATTATTGGCGACATGCCCATCTACATGGCGCCTGACAGTGCCGATGCCTGGACGGAGCGCGATCTGCTTGATCCACAGGGCCGGGTCGCGGGCTGCCCGCCGGATTACTTTTCTGAAACCGGCCAACTGTGGGGAAACCCTCTCTATGACTGGGATGCGCTCAGGAAAACAGGTTATGCCTGGTGGGTCAGGCGGATCGCCCATCAAATGTCCATGTGCGACCATTTGCGCGTTGACCACTTCCGGGCTTTTGAATCATACTATGCAATACCCGCCGGCGCCAAAACCGCCGTGACGGGGGAATGGCTCCCCGGACCCGGCATCGACTTTTTCCGAAAACTCAAAGATGCACTGGGAGACCTGCCGCTCATTGCCGAGGATTTGGGCTACCTCACGCCGGGAGTATTTGAACTGCTGCACGCGACCGGTTTCCCGGGATTGAAAGTGCTGCAATTCGCCTTTGCGCCCGATGGCAGCAGCAGCTACCTGCCGCACCGCTATGAGAAAAACTGCCTGGTTTACACGGGGACGCACGACAACGATACGACGGTCGGCTGGTATCGTGAGTTGGGTTCAGCGGAGAAGGCGTTTTTGGATGCTTATCTTGACGGAGTCGATGAAAGGCGCGTTCACTGGCAGCTGATCCGTCTGGCCATGGGATCTGTGGCGGATGTTTGTGTCATTCCGATGCAGGATTTTCTCGGGCTTCCCGCGTCCGCGAGGATGAACCGCCCGCAGACAGCGCAGGGAAATTGGCAGTGGCGCCTGCTGCCGGACCAGTTTGACGACAAAATTGTCCAGGAACTTGCCCGCGTGACTGGACTTTTCGGCCGATCGGGATGAAACGGATGGCATTATAAAATATGACACTGAAGAACGATCAACAATATATTAATCAGGACGAGATTTACCTGTTCAATATCGGGGAGGCCCAGCAGGCTTATGCGACCTTTGGCTGTCATCGGGTCGGTGAAACGGGAATGCACCGTTTTCTGTTGTGGGCTCCCAACGCGCGGGCCGTCAGCGTTGTGGGGGATTTCAACGCCTGGGATGCTTCCAAAAACACGATGGAACGCCTTGATACGGGCGTCTTTGCCGCTTTTGTTCCCGGACTCACAGACGGGGACTGCTACAAGTATCAGATTGAAGGATACGATGGCCGGACGGTGCTCAAGGCCGACCCTTTTGCCTTTCATGCCGAAGTTCGCCCCAGGACAGCATCGAAGGTATGGAAATTAAGCGGTTATGCATGGCATGACGAGGCTTTCCTGCTGCGGCGTTCGGAACAGAATATTTTAAGCAATCCCATGGCCATATACGAGATGCATATCGGCTCGTGGCGCAAACGCGAAGAATACCGTTTTGCAAACCTCTGCGACGTGGCTGACGAATTGTCCGATTACCTGGTGGAGATGGGGTTTACGCACGTCGAGATCATGCCAGTGACGGAGTATCCGCTCGACGATTCCTGGGGATATCAGGTGACAGGCTTCTATGCCGTGACCAGCCGTTACGGTACGCCGCAGGATTTCATGTATTTTGTGGACATCATGCACGCGAAGGGAATCGGCGTTATCATGGACTGGGTCCCTGCCCATTTTCCCAGGGATGAGCACGGCCTGGCGCGTTTCGACGGAACATGCCTGTATGAACATGAAAATCCGCTCCAGTCCAATCATCCGCAATGGGGAACGCTGATCTTCAATTACGGTCGCCCCGAGGTGGTCAGTTTCCTGATTTCCAGCGCGATGTTTTTCTTTGATGTCTATCATATTGACGGTATCCGCGTGGACGCCGTCACGTCAATGCTCTATCTGGATTACGCCCGCAATGAAGGCGAATATGTGCCCAACGAGGACGGGGGCAATATTGACCACTCCGCGGTGGCCTTTTTGCGGAAGCTGAATTCCGTGATACTGACGAGGCATCCCGGCGCCGTTACGATCGCGGAAGAATCAACTTCGTACCCGATGATTACACAGCCTCCCTATGAGGGGGGGCTTGGTTTTATGTTCAAGTGGAACATGGGGTTTATGCACGATACGCTCGAATACATGTCGATGGATCCCTATTTCCGGCGAGACCATCATAATAAAATGACGTTTTCAATGTTCTACGCGTTTTCCGAAAACTTCATTCTTCCGTATTCCCACGACGAAGTGGTGCACGGTAAAAAATCGTTGCTGGAAAAGATGTACGGCTCTTATGAAGAGAAATTTACGTCCCTGCGCGTGCTGCTGGGTTTTATGTATGCGCATCCGGGGAAAAAATTGCTGTTTATGGGAAGCGAATTCGGACAGTTCATTGAATGGGACTATCGGAAGCAACTGGACTGGTTCCTGCTGGAATACGAAAGCCACGGCAAGATGAGGCACTACGTCAAGGCGCTCAATGCTTTCTACAAGGGGAATCCCGCTTTTTATCAGATCGAAGACGACTGGAGCGGGTTTGCCTGGCTCAACGTGGATAATGCAAACCAGAGTTCGTTAAGCTTTTTGCGCCGCGGCCGGGAAAACGGAAGACCCTGTGTCTGCGCTTTCAATTTTACGCCCGTGCCGGTGGAGGGATTTGTGATCGGGTTGCCTTCCCCGGGTAAACTGCAGGAGGTATTCACAAGCGATGACGTGATTTTCGGCGGTGCGAGTCAATGCCGAACGGAAGCGATTATGACGGTGTCGCAGGAGTTTGCGGGACATCCTTTCCGGGCAGTCATCGACCTGCCGCCGCTTACAGCCCTATACTTTGATTTTGATGAAGAGGAAAAGGAAAAGAAAGATTGATATGAACCGCCAATTGCAGAATATCATGGAATCGAAAAACACAGATGCTCTGCCCCGGATTTTAATGACCGGTGCGGAATGCGCTCCTTTTGCCAAAACGGGAGGTCTGGCGGATGTGATCGGAACCCTGACAAGGGAGCTGCATGCGCTTGGATTCGATATCCGCCTGATGCTGCCGTTTCACCGGATCATCAAGGATCAATACAGGGAGAAAGTACAGCACCTTGCCAGCTTCAGCGTCGATCTCGGCTGGCGTTCCCAGTACGCGGGTATTGAATTGTACGACTGGGAGGGCATTCCCGTTTACTTTATCGATAACGAATATTATTTCGGCCATGCCATTTATTGCGGAGGAAATTTCGAGGGGGAACAGTATGCCTACTTTTCACGTGCAGTCATCGAAGCTCTGCCGTTGACCGGTTTTCAGCCTGACATCATACATGCCAACGACTGGCACACGGCCATCATTCCCATGCTGCTTTCGACGCAGTACAATCAGGAACCGCGGGGAAGGGCGCGGACGGTTCTGTCCATTCATAATCTTCATTACCAGGGACGTTTCAGTTTCGGTTTTGTGTCGGACCTGCTGGGCATCCACAGCAAATATTTTCAGAAAGAAGGCATTGAGTTTCACGGGGATGCCAGTTTTCTGAAAGCGGGCATCGTTTTTGCGGACCAGTTGGTTACCGTCAGCCCGACCTACGCACAGGAGATCAGGACACCTTATTACGGAGAAGGATTGGAGGGTATCCTGGAGACCCGGGCGGATGACCTCACGGGCATTCTTAACGGCATTGACACCACGGTCTTTAATCCGGCATCAGACCCGTTGATCCCCTTTCCGTATGACGCGGAATCCCTGCCGGCTAAACAGAAAAACAAGGAGGCCCTGATTGACGAACTGGGCCTGACGATCGATCCCGGAACGCCGCTTGTCGGTATGGTGACCAGGCTGACAAAGCAAAAAGGAATTGATCTGGTTCTGCGTGTGTTTGACGAAATGATGGAAGCGGGGATCGGTTTTTTAATGATCGGGACGGGGGAGAAAAATTATGAGCATTTTTTCCGAGGCATCGCACAGCGCACAGGAAATCGGTCGATGGGACTGACGGAGTTTAACGACCCGCTGGCGCACAGGCTTTACGCGGGAAGCGATTTTTTCCTGATGCCTTCCCAATTTGAACCCTGCGGTCTGGCGCAGATGATTGCTCTGCGCTACGGGACGATTCCCATTGTCCGCGCCACGGGAGGCTTGAGGGATACAGTTGTTCCCTACAACGAGTTTACGGATGAAGGCAACGGGTTTTCTTTTGAAAATTATAACGCGCACGATATGCTTCATGCCGTAAGATATGCGCTGGACATTTATCAGAACAGGCAGCGTATGGACTCGATCAGGCGGCGGGCCATGAAACAGGACTGGAGCTTTCAAAAGAGCGTTCTGGAATATGCGAGGCTCTATATTGAAATAGTCAGGCTATAATTCCTGTGATTTTCATTGACAGGCGTTTCGTCGTCACATAAAGAGGCATCCGTTGCGACGGGAGCGTCATTGTTTCCCGATTCTATAAATGAAGGCATGCAGGTGAAAAACAGAATTTCAAAAATCAAAAATATTATTGAGGGGAAATTAAAAAGATACTACGGCCGCTCGTTCGAAAACGCCTCGAGTGAAGAAATGTTCCAGGCGGTGGCGATGAGTATCCGCGACATCATCCTCGAGCGGGGGGTCAAAGCGAACGAAACCCTGGAGAAAAAGGGGATGAAGAAGCTCTGTTATCTTTCGGCTGAGTTTCTGATGGGTCGTGCGCTTGTCAATAACATGATCAATCTTGGTTTGCTCAGGGAATACAGGGCCGTCATGACCGAAATCGGTTATCCCTTTGAAAAGCTCGAAGAGCAGGAAAATGAAGCCGCTTTGGGAAACGGCGGTCTGGGCCGGCTGGCCGCGTGTTTTCTGGATTCACTCTCGACGCTGAATCTGCCGGTGACGGGATATGGCATCCGCTATGAATACGGGATGTTCTGCCAGCGCATTATCGAAGGACAGCAGACGGAAGTGCCGGACGACTGGACGGCACAAGGCGATATCTGGGAAATCGAGCGCAGGGCAGAACAGCTCGAAGTGCATTTTGACGGCATGGTTGAAGAAGTCTGGACGGACAACGGCCTGACGGTGGTGCACAAAAACTACCAGACCGTCATGGCGGTGCCCTACGACATGCCGGTCATCGGCTATGACAGCCATGTACCCGCAACATTGCGCCTGTGGAGGGCGGAATGTCCTGCCGTATTTGATCTTCATTCCTTCAACAAGGGTGATTTTGTCTGCATGTTGCAGCAAAAGGAGCTTGCCGAGTCGATTTCCAAGGTGCTTTACCCCAAGGATGACCACATCAACGGGAGAATGCTTCGCTTGCGGCAGTATTATTTCCTGGCTTCCGCGACAATGCAGTGTCTGGTTCGCGAACACAAAAAAATGTATGGCGACGTGCGCAGCCTGCCTGAAAAAGTTGTGATTCAGATCAACGACATTCATCCGGCTCTGGCAATTCCCGATCTGATGCGCATCCTGATTGATGCAGAAGGGCTCGGGTGGGACGAGGCATACGACATTGTCAGCCGGATGTTCAACTATACCAATCACACGGTCATGCAGGAAGCCCTGGCGGCATGGCCTGAGCAGCTGTTTAAAACGATGCTGCCGCGTGTTTATGCGATTGTTTCTGAAATCGATGAACGATTCAGACAGCGGCTGTGCAAATCTTATCCGGATGACCGCGACAAGACCGCGCGGATGTCCATTATTGCATACGATGAAGTCCGCACAGCCAATTTATGCGTTGCGGTATGCAACAGGGTCAACGGCGTATCCCAGCTTCACGGCAGGATTCTGAAAAGCAGGACCTTCCGTGATTTCTATGTGATGTTTCCGGGGAAGTTCACGGCCATCACCAACGGAATCACGCAGAGAAGATGGCTGGCGGCGGCCAATCCTGCACTGTGCGAACTGATCTACGATCATATCGGTGATCAATTTATCCGGGACTGCCGAGAGCTGGAAAGGCTCAAACCGTATGTGGATGACAGGCGGTTTCTGGACGATTTTGCGCATGTCAAGCAGCAAAACAAAAAGCGCCTGTCCGAATATATGCAAAAAAGGCAGGGAATTGCCCTGGATCCCGGGTCGGTCTTTGATGTCCAGGCAAAAAGACTGCATGAATATAAGCGCCAGCTTTTGAAAGTTCTGCACATTTTACATCTCTATCGTCGTTTCACCGAAAATGATCATTTTACACTGCCCCGGCCGGTAACGTTTCTGTTTGCCGCCAAGGCATCGCCCGCCTACTGGAGGGCCAAGAGCATCATCCATTTGATCAGCGTGGTGTCCGCTCTTGTGGATTCCCATCCGCGTACAAGAGAGAACATCCGGGTTGTTTTCCTGGAAAATTACAACGTCACCCTTGCTGAACACCTGATTCCCGCGGCGGATATCAGCGAGCAGATCTCGACCGCCGGTTGTGAAGCATCCGGTACGGGCAATATGAAATTCATGCTCAACGGAGCCGTGACGCTCGGAACGATGGACGGCGCGAATGTGGAGATCTTTGAGAGAGTGGGGAAGGAAAATATTTTTATCTTCGGTGCCGATGCACAGGAAATTGATCGGATCGGGGCGGAAAACAGCTACCATCCGAAAGACTATTTTGACCACGATGAGCATATCCGGGAGGCCCTGTCATGCCTGGTGGATGGCACGCTGCCCGGGGTAGGGAAAGACCAGTTTCAGGATCTATACCGGTCGCTGTTGTATGGGGACTACGACCGCGCGGACAAATATTATCTTCTCTACGATTTTGATGCATATCGCACGGCGTTTGAAAAGATCATGGGCGCATACAACGATACACCCTCCTGGACAAGAAAAGCCGCAGTCAATACGGCGAGTGCGGGCTATTTCAGCGTAGACAGGACCATCGAAGATTATAACCGGATGATCTGGGGGCTTGACTCCATTTGAACGATGGAAAGGACGGCGGTGGATGCTGATCAATTACAGAAAGGAAATGCTGCACGATTCAACCCTGTGTGAATTTCGTGATCCGGTCGGGGCGGTAACCGCCGGAACACTCCTGACCCTGCGTTTCCGCACAAGACTGGAGAACGTGCAGGGCGTTTATCTGTTTTTGTTTGGCGAGGGGAGACGCGAGGAATATCTCCTGCAGCAGTCGGATGAATACTGGCAGGTGCAGATCAGTGCACCGGTCGTGTCCGGTGTGTACTGGTATTATTTTACGGTCAAAGTCGGCGGCAAACTCTGCTATTACGGCACCGGCGGAGGCCGTACCGGGGGAATGGGCTGTGTCTACAGCGCGCCTCCGCCAGCGTATCAGATCACAGTGTACGATCCCGGGTTCGAGGTGCCTGCGTGGTTTCAGAAGAGCGTGATGTACCAGATCTTCCCGGATCGATTCCGGCGCAGCAATGACCGAACGGCGGAAAAAGGCATCGAGTATCACCGCTCCAGGGGACGTCAGGTTCTTTATCACGAGGAATGGGAAGAAAGACCTCTTTTTACCCCGATGCCGGGAGAAAAAAACTACAATCCCTGTGATTACTTCGGGGGGACCCTGAAGGGCATCGAAGAGTCCCTCGGATATTTGCAGGGTCTCGGTGTGAGTGTCGTGTATTTGAATCCGGTCTTTGAAGCGGCTTCCAACCATCGATACAACACCGCCGATTACTTCAGCATCGATCCGGTTCTGGGCACCGTTGCGGATTTTGAGTCGCTGTGCCGCCGTGCATCTTCCCTGGGCATCCGCATTATTCTGGATGGTGTTTTTTCGCACACCGGTTCCGACAGCATCTATTTTAACAGGGAAAAAACATACGAGGGGCCGGGTGCCGCAAACCATCCGGAATCTCCGTATTGTTCCTGGTATTCTTTTGAGCATTATCCCGACCGTTACAGGTGCTGGTGGGGATTTGCATCACTGCCTGAGGTCAATGAGCACGACCCGGGTTGGCAACGTTTTGTCATTAAGGATGAAAACAGCGTCATCCGTCACTGGCTCAGGGCCGGAGCGAAGGGATATCGTCTGGACGTGGCCGATGAGATTCCTGACGACGTGCTGGCCATGATGCATCGGGCGGCGCGTGAGACGGACCCGGAATCTGTGATCATCGGCGAGGTATGGGAAGACGCGACAACAAAATACAGCTATGGCGCGAAGCGTAATTATGCGCTTGGGGGCATGCTCGATTCCGTAACAAACTACCCGCTGCGCCATGCAGTGATCGGTTTTCTCAACGGGGTTTCAGACGCCTGTGACCTGAAAAACTTTCTGGTGGACCAGGCGGCCAATTATCCCCGACCGATGTACTATGCTCTGATGAATCTGCTGAGTTCGCATGATATAGAACGGGTGCGCACTGCACTCAGCGTTCGGATCGACCCTCATGAACTTTCACGTGAACAGCAGGCATCATTCAGGATCAGTGACAGCCAGAACAAAAAAGGTTCCAGGCGCCAGCGGCTTGCCGCGATGCTGCAGTATTGCCTTCCCGGCGTGCCCTGCGTCTATTACGGCGATGAAAAAGGCATGAACGGTTTTCTCGATCCCTTTAACCGGGAACCTTTTACGGATGCGCCGTACGACATGACCGGGGACTACAGGCAGCTGGCACAGCTGCGAAATTCGGCCGACGCGCTTCAGACAGGGCGCGTTGTGTTCTTCGCTCCCCACAGCGACTGTATCGGGGTGCTGCGCTACGTCATCGGCGGCTGCGACGCGCTGGGCCGGCCGGCGGACGACGGGGTCTATTTTGTTGCAATCAATCGTGCAGATACGGCACGGCACGTTGTGTTTGATTTTCTCGGCAGAAACCCTCTTTTTGACGGGGAACACCAGAGATTATTGCGTCCCGTGTTGAACCGTACGGTTGGCTGCATGATGAGCGGGAACCAGTTCACACTCGTGGAAGGCCTGCTGGAAATGAAGATGAAAGCCCTAAACGGTGTGTGGCTGAAAATCGCCTGACAGGATTTTCATAGCACGCGAGAAACAAAAGAGAAAAACTATTCGGAGAAATGATGATGAGCTACCAGAATACTTATATACGTTGGAAAAACTCGGTTAATGAAGATTACCTGTTAAAGGAACTCAATTCGATCCAGGGGGATGACACACAGATCAGGGAACGTTTTATCAGCGATCTGCCTTTTGGCACAGCGGGGCTGCGGGGGGTTCTCGGCGCCGGGACCATGCGCATGAACCGTTATGTGATTGGCCGGGCGACACAGGGCCTGGCCGATTATCTTTTAACCGGCGGCAAATCAGGCCGGTGCATGGTCATCGCCTATGACTCAAGGCAGTTCTCAGCGGAATTCGCCAGGGAAACCGCATGTGTGTTCGCGGGCAACGGCATTCAGGCCTGCATCTTCAAGCAGTTGACAAGTGTGCCCGAATTATCTTTCGCAGTACGGCATCTGAAAGCGGACGGCGGCGTCGTTATCACAGCCAGTCACAATCCCCGGGAATACAACGGATATAAAGTGTATTCCCCATACGGGGGACAGCTTGGTCCCGAAGAAAGCCTGGAAGTCATGAAAAACATACAGAGGCGGGATCCTTTCACGGATGTCAAAAGGATCAGTTATCAGGAGGGGGTTAAGACAGGCATGATCCGTGAAATCGGCGAAGAGATTGACCGGATTTATTATAAGAGCATGGTTGCCCTCTGTGGTGATGAGCCGGACGAGAGTCTCCAGGTTGTCTATACGCCGCTGCACGGGTCAGGATTGCGGACGGTTGAGAATGTTTTCCCCGCCGCCGGAATCAGGAACCTGTTCATTGTCGAGGAGCAGAGAATGCCGGATGGCCTTTTCCCGACAGTGAATTCCCCCAATCCGGAGGACCCGGATGCGATGAAGATGGCCCTTGCCCTGGCGGCACGCCTGAAAGCGGATCTGGCGATTGGCACGGACCCGGACGCGGACCGCATGGGAGCTGCCGTTCGCCGTAAGGACGGCAACTACATCATGCTGACGGGCAATCAGATCGGCTGCCTGCTTACAAATTACCTGCTTGAAAAGCGGCAATCCTCGGGGCTGCTCCAGTCGTCGGATTATATTGTCAAATCTTTTGTCTCCACCGACATGGCTGACGTCATCGCGCAGCATTACGGTGTTGTGTCTTACACGGTGATGACGGGTTTTCGTTTTATTGCCGAACTCATTAAGAAAAATGAACAGACCAATGACGGGTTCGTCTTCGGGTTTGAGGAAAGCTATGGCTTCCTGGCCGGTACGTTTGCCCGTGATAAAGACGGGGTACTTGCAGCACTGCTTTTATGCAAGGCGGCACAGTATTACCGGGGGCGAAACCAAAGCCTGCTTGATGTCCTGGAAACGCTTTACCAGACTTACGGTTACTATCTTGACGGGGTGAAGAATATTGCTTTCAAGGGACTGGACGGCATGGAGAAAATGAAGTCAATCATGGCGGGGCTGCGCGTAAAACCGGTTGCCAGGGTGGGTGATCTGAAAGTGCGCTATACGGAGGATTATCTTTCCGGCAAGAGAACGGCGCCTGACGGGACGGTGACAGATATGGAGTTCCCCACATCCGACGCGATCAAGCTTATTCTGGAGAATTCGGCGTGGATCTGCATTCGTCCTTCAGGAACGGAACCGAAGATCAAGATATACTATGCGGTCCGTGGAACCACTCGGGAGGAGTCGGAAAATCGGCTGAAAAACGTCGCGGCAGGATTTGAGAAAATGATATAAAGACTATCGATAATCTGCTTGCGTTCCCTGCTTGTATAAGTTAATATTCAAATAAATCATAAACTTGCTTGTTGGCATGCAGATCATGTGCAGCGTGTCAGATGGAAGCTATCGATAATCCTGTAATCTTCAACTTAGGGATCGCCCGGTCAACCCGGGAGAAGGATGGACCTGCCCAGCAGGGAGGAACCGACCATGACTAGACTCGTGTTAATTGTCGATGATAATCGTGACAATCTGTATCTGCTGGAGAGTCTGCTCACGGGACACGGTTTTGACGTGATCTCGGCGGAAAACGGTGAAGAAGCCCTGGTCAAGGCGCGTCTAAATCCCCCGCATCTTATTGTTTCAGACATCCTGATGCCGGTGATGGACGGGTATGCTTTATGCCGGGCCTGCAAACTGGATGACACACTGAAACAGATCCCGTTTGTTTTTTACACAGCCACTTACACGGATGAAAAAGACGAAAAATTTTCGCTGGCACTTGGCGCCGACCGGTTCATCATCAAGCCCGAGGTCCCGGACGTCCTGATCAATATCCTGTGTGAACTTCTGAAAGAAAAGAAAACCAGCAAACCCGCGGTCACAAAATCCACCGAGGAAGAAATGGAGTTCTTAAGGAAGCACAATGAAGCCCTTTTCAAAAAGCTTGATAAAAAAATATCGGACCTGGAGGAAGCCAATCAAGTCATTAGCTTGTTAGAAGAAAAGTACAGGCTCTATTTTGAGCATGTAACGGATGTGGTCTATACAATTGACAAGGATCTCAAGGTGTTAAGCATGTCTCCCAGTGTGGAGAAAGTAATGGGGTATAAACCGCAGGATTTCATCGGAAAACCTGTAACTGATTTAGGAAAAATTCTTACGCCGGAATCTCTTCAACAGGCCATCATCGATACGGATTTGATTTTAAAGGGGAATACCATATCGGCGACAATTTATCAGTTTATCGCAAGGGATGGAACCATCAGATATGGAGAGGTCAGCGGGTCCCCCATCATAAGCAATGGCCAGATCATTGCCATCATTTCCGTTGCCCGTGATATCACCGACCGCAAACTGACAGAGGACGCCCTCCGGGAAAGCGAGGAGAAATTCAGAAAGATTCTCGAAGATATGGAGGACGTTTACTTTGAAGTTGACATCACGGGAATGATCACATTTGTTAACCCGTCATCCTGTAAAAAGAGCGGATATACTAAAGAGGAACTGCTCGGGATGTCTTTTAAACAGATCAGTGTGCCCGATGGTATTGGACAGGTCATGAAATATTTTGGAGAGATTTTCCAGACGGGACAAACCGGTAAACCTTTTATCTGGAACCTGAAGAAAAAGAACGGGGAAGAGGGGTTTTTTGAAGTAGTCGCTTCCCTGATCCGGGACAATCAGGGAAACCCTCGGGGATTCAAGGGAATTGGACGTGATATAACCGAACGTAGGAAGGCGGAGGAAGCTTTGCAGCGGGAAAGCAATTTCAGCAGGGCCGCCCTAGACAGCCTGACGGCGCTGTTTTACATGTATGATGATCAGGGGCGTTTCATCCGGTGGAATGAATACTTCACCGCAGTCACCGGGTATTCCGGTGAAGAACTTGCCCGTATGACACCACTGGATGTTGTTGTGGAAAGCGAGCGTGTATCACTGAAGAAAACCATGGAAAAGGTTTTATCCACGAAACATGTGTCTGCCGAATTGAGCATTCTTTGCAAGGACGGCTCTGTCAAACCACATTTTTTAACCGGTAATTTAATAGAATTCGAGAATAAACAATGCGTAATCGGGATGGGCATTGATATCACTGAACGCATAAAAACAGAGACAAAGCTTCAACAGACCCTCGAAAGCCTCAGGAAAGCAGTCGGTACGACCATTCAGGTACTGGTTTCCGCCGTGGAGGCCAGGGATCCCTACACGGCCGGTCACCAGTCCCGGGTTGCGCATTTGGCCTGTGCAATCGCTTCGGAGATGGGGTTAGCCCAGGATAAGATTGAAGGAATCCGTCTGGCAGGTTCGATCCACGACATCGGAAAGTTATCGGTCCCGGCAGAGATATTGACCAGGCCTTCGAAGCTGACAAATATCGAATTTTCGATGATTAAGGAACATGCTCAGAACGGCTACGAAATGCTGAAGCATGTAGAATCTTCCTGGCCGCTGGCGGAAATTGTCTATCAACATCATGAGCGGATCAACGGATCCGGTTATCCTAGAAACCTGAAGGGAGATGAAATTATTATAGAAGCCCGAATCATGGCCGTGGCCGATGTTGTGGAAGCCATGGCTTCCCACCGTCCGTATCGTCCGAGTCTGGGGCTTGATGCGGCCCTTGAAGAAATTGAGAAAAACAGGGGAATCTTATATGAAGAGGCTATTGCCATGGCCTGTTTAAAATTATTCCGTGAGAAGAGATATGTTCTTCCATAAAAAAAGGAATCCCATTTTCATCTCAAAAAAACACTTCATAAGGTTATTATGATTCTCATCTTTCAAGTTTGAAGCAGAATCCGAGAATGAATAAATAAAATGCTAGTTAAATTAAAAGTCTATAGACGTTATAGCTGTCACGAAACGTTATGTTTATGCCAGGCCTATCTTCGATGATCTACAAAAAATGTTGATCTTTCTTCAAAATTTTTTGCAAAAGTCACCTTCAGAAATCAGTTTTGTAAATTAGTTGTACTAGCCTCTTTCCGAAGGGTGTTTTTGCTAAATACGGTTTCCTGTATGTGCAATTCCTCGAAAAAACTGCTTGATGAAATTTTTTCCCTGAGGTAATCATTAGATAGGCAAGTAATAACGCGCCGTTTGTCCTATTACAATAGCCTGATGGGTCAGGTTGTTTCTCATACATTGAATGATGCTATCCTCGAGGTTCCCTATTTTTTCTAAAAAAAAATTCTGTGGCACTTTTATTGCTGTATATATTCCATGGAAAAAAATAGGTTTAAGCGGGCAAGCCAATGAAAAAGTTTGATATAATGCCTGACAAACTTGGGCAGGTAATTGCATTTAAAAGGAATTCTTCTGGATCCGGTTTGGGCGAGACCGTAAAAAGTCAAAAAGAAGAATCGGACGAAATAGTATATCAAAAAAAAGTTGAAAATAGTTCTTCTAAGCCCCCTTCATACGAAAATCTCCATCAAGCATTGAACCGCCTGACAGCTGTAACGAAGAGTCTGGAAAGCAAAATTAAACAGGCTGAATCCCTGCCGGTGAATCCTGACCGGAATATTCCACATAAAAAGCAAGTCTCGTCATCGGGTTTTGGAGAGGCTGTCAAACAGGACAAGCAGGCAACAGCCAGTACACAGGGACAACTGTCCTTTGAAACGAGTTCATTTCAGTCTAATTCCCGGGTCAATCTTCAAAATGCGCTGCGTAATTTGAGGGCTGCCGCAAAAAAGCTCGAATTAGAAATTAAACAGGCCGAATCCTCGAATGAAAAAATTGGTCAGATTCTTCTTTCGAAAAAAGTGATCACGTCGCGCGATCTGGATGAGGCACTGAAAAGGAAAAAACAGGAACCAAACAAGTATCTGGGACAAATTCTTTGTGAAATGGGGCTTCCTCAATCCAAAATCATCAAGGGGATTCACTACAGCAGCAAAAGAAAACAACTCGGACAGGTTCTTGTTGAGCTGAACATCATAACCGCGGCGCAGTTGGACGATAATCTCCTGCAGCAGACGCAGCTCAAACAGAGGGGCGTGCACATGCCTCTGGGTACATTGCTGGCGAACAACGGAGTTATCGGCGAAGAACATTATATCCATGCCCTTTCCGCGCATTACAGCATGCCCATTGTCGGACTGAAGAATTATCAGGTAAATCCTTCTCTGCAAAAGACCATCGGCGAAAAGTATGCTCTGGAGAATCACATCATCGTCTTGAGCAATAGTAAAACCAAAGTGACCGCAGCTATGGCTGACCCGCATTTGTCTGTCATTGAAAATATCGAGAAAGCACTGCCCAGAGGTAAAAATATTATTTTTTACCTTGCAAGAGCTTCGGAAATAGAAGATTGCCTGAACAAAAAATATGCCCCTGCCAGAAAATATGCACCATTTATAGAAGCAGGATGTCCTGTGGTTAATCCGGATAAGGCCAGTCCATACCTGCAGGGGATGGCAACAGGCGGTGGGAATTTGGAAGCCTGGCGCAAGAAAACTGTAGCACAAAATGATGATTTACTGGAGAAGTTGCCGGGACTCAGGCTGGCTAAGGATCGCCTGTCGATGTCCATCCTTCGGGCGCGCCGGGACAAGAATCTGACGGCTCTGATGTTTGTAGGCCTCAACGGTCTTAATTCCATCAGCGATACTCTGGGAGATGACGCAGGAGATTATGTGCTAAAAGAAGTAGTGAAGCGTCTTCTTGTCTGTGTTCGTGAAAGCGATACCGTTGCCCTTGGCGGATCAGATGAGTTTCTAATCATTGCAAACGGGATCCATACCCCTGAAAACGCATCTCAAATTGCCAGAAATATCATCCATTTAATGTCTCAACCCTTTTTTTTCGAAGGGAAACATGCTGTCGTCAGTACAAGCATCGTAATCGCGCTTTGTCCTTTCGACGGTGATGATCTGGACCAACTGAGCAGGCAGTCTGAAGAGGCCATGCACAGGATAAAAAAAACCGGTAATAATGAATTCTGCTTTATCAACGAGACAGTAAATCATCTGTGGAGCCGGCAATAGGGACGAGGGGATTTTCTGGCTCCCTTGAGGGGTTAACATGGATACGAGATCCGTCGCCATCCTCATTTTCATTTGCTCTGCCAACTAAAAACGATTCCCCACATATTATCCTGACCGGTTTTTTTCTTAAAAGAAAGCATTTTGATTCACGGCAAACACGATTCGCCCGGAAATATGTTTTTATTCATTGCATACACTTTCAACTTTCATTACAATCTTCCTCGATAAAAAGAAGTTATTGTCTAATGCTATATAAAAAATAGCGTCGGCAGTTTTGACGATGAAATAATCTTTTTTAAGGAAATGCAAATGTCTTATACTCCCGTCATTGTGGGTGCAGCACAATTCACACAGCACAAGAAAACGGAGCGACCTCTGGATCCGCTCAGCCTCATGGAAAAAACAAGTTCAGATGCATTGATCGATACAGGTGCGTTACAACTAAAGGATTACATCGACTGCGTGTATGTAATGAATTTGTTTCAGTGGTCCTATCGTGACGCACCCGGGATGCTCTCCGAAAGGCTTGGCATCAAGCCGAATCAGGCCTCTTATCTCGCGATCGGGGGCAATACCCCGCAGATGATGGTCAACAGCGCTGCCAGGGACCTGGCAGCGGGCCGTTGCAGGGCCGTTCTCATGACCGGAGCGGAAGCCATCTATTCGCTGAAGCGTGCCATGAAGGGTGCCCTTGCGTTGAACTGGCCGCCCAGTGAGCCGCCTGAAAGGATCGACGGCGAGAATACGAGCGGTGTGGATAAAATCGAGGAAGCATATAACCTGTTTTTTCCTTCTTTGATGTATCCGTTGTTTGAGACATCATTACGGGCTTCATCCGGCAGATCTCCCGATGAACACCGGATACACATGGGGGAATCCTTCGAACGTCTTTCCCGGATTGCTTCGACAAATCCCTTTGCGTGGTCCCAAAATGCACTGTCGGCTGAAATCATCTCTACGCCGTCTCCGGACAACCGGTACATTGGATACCCCTATACCAAGTACATGAATGCAAATGTCGATGTCGATCAGTCTGCTGCGCTCATTATGACCACGGAGGACACTGCGCGCTCCCTTGGTATTCCCGGTGATAAATGGGTTTATCCCATCGGTGGGGCGGACTTCAACGACATCTGGTATGTTACCCGAAGACCGTGTTTGCACAAATCGCCGGCCATATGCCATGCGTCACGCATCGCTCTTCAACAGGCTAATCTGACGCTTGACGAAATCAGTGTATTCAATATTTACAGCTGTTTCCCTTCCGCCTTTGAGATTGCCCGGAGAGAGATAGGCATTCCGGATGACGATCCGAGGGACTTGAGCGTAACCGGAGGACTTCCCTTTTTTGGCGGCCCCGGCAATAACTATGTGATGCATGCCATTGCGACGGTCGTCGAGCTCATCAGAAAAGACCGTGCGCTTAAAGCCATGGTGACGGCTAACGGCTGGTACCTGACAAAGCATGCGATAGGTATCTACGCAGGAACGCCCCCTGTCCACCCCTGGATTGACAGGGATGATTCGTCGATACAGCGTGCCATCGATGCACAGGCTCTCCCCGTGCCCGTGGAAAAGGCATCCGGATCTCTTCTCGTTGAGGCCTATGTGATCCGGCACGACAGTGCAGGCAATCCGTTACAGGGGGTTGTGGTGGGAAGGCTAAAAAATGGTGGCAGAGCCCTGGCCGTCGTTGATGCCGGTCCGGATGAACTTCTGATAATGGAAAAGATTGAATGGGTCGGAAAAGAAGGAGCTGTCCGATACGATGAGGCTGCCGGACAAAACAGGATCCGGTTCAACGTTTCGCAGTGACATGAAGGACAAAATCAAAGAGAATGCTCCACGTGCTTTTCGGCTGTTATTGAATTGACATATATCGTCAGGTTTCATATAGTAAAAAAAATAACATAAAATTTATGATAATGAAAAGATGAACCCATTAACATTCATCCGTAAGTTAAACGAAACCGATCCGGAAATGGCGAGGCGGGAATATATCACCCGCAATTTATTGTTTTTTTCATTTAGCATTACATTCTCTTTTTCTCTAATAACCTTCATCCTGTATCTGTTAGGCAAAATGCCTTTTGATACGCTGCTGATTCTTGTTATTCTTTCGATCCTTCTTTTCGGGGCCATGTTGCTCACGAAAGCAGGATTCTGGCGAGCTGCCGGTATCATCCTCCCGCTGCTGATGTACATCCCTGCAGTCAACGCAAACTATATCGGCGGAATCGATGCACCGGGCAATTTCATGTATGCAATTCTGATCATGTTTGTGGCGTTTATTTACGGGCCGAGGAAAATGTGGATCGCACTTGCGATCTGTCTTGCGACGTATCTTGGCCTTGCCTGGGTGATATCCATTGGTTACATAAAACCTTTCCGAACGGCTGAAGTTGTATTTGTAAACAGGGTTGTGCTTATTGTTGGTTTTCTCGTGAGTATATCAGTTATGATCTGGCTTCTGGCCCGCAGCTATGAAAGTGAGATCAGGGTAAGGATACAGGCCGAAGGACAGCTCAACAGGAAAAATGAAGAGCTGGGTTTGCTCAACGAAGCCTTGCGGGAGAATGAACTTCGCATCAAGTCCATCAGCGACAATCTTCCCTTGGGAATGATCTATCAGATTATGAAGAAGGTCGACGGAACAAGGCAATTTACCTATGTAAGCGATTCGGTAAAAAGGCTGCACGGCGCAACACCGGAAGAAGTCATGGCTGATGCGAATCTCATATACGGCAACGTCTATGAAGATGATATCGCCTTGTTAATGAAAACTGAAGAGGAAGCATTAAAAACTTTATCCACTTTTTCGGTGGAGGTACGGGAGAGGGAGCCTTCGGGAGGAATAAGGTGGTCTCACCTGTCATCAACTCCCACTGTGATGGAAAATGGCGATGTTCGGTGGGATGGAATTGAGCTTGTTGTTACCGAACGCAAGCAGGCCGAAGAAGCGTTGCTGGAAAGCGAGGGAAAATATCGTACCATCATAGAACAGATGGAAGAAGGCTATTATGAGGTCGATCTTTTAGGTAATTATACCTATGTGAATGATGCGCAATGCAGAATTCTCGGATATTCCAGAGATGAACTGATTGGGATGAACAATCGTCAGTATCAGGATCAAACAAACGCTAAAATCATGTATCGGCTGTTCAACGGAATTTACAGAACAGGTGAACCGGTCGCGTTATCCGATGTAGAAATCATCGGAAAAGACGGGATGAAAAGATTTCTTGAAGTTTCAGTGTCCCTGAAGCGAAATACCAAAGGCGAGCCGATCGGATTTCGGGGTATTGCGCGAAACGTCACCGCCCAGAAAAAGGCGGAGGATGAGAAGAGAAAATTGGAGGATCGCCTTCAGCGTGCGGAGAAGATGGAGATTCTCGGAAGAATGGCAGGCAGCGTGGCCCATGATCTGAATAATGTTTTAGGAGCCCTTTCCGGTTATTCGGAGCTGCTGCTGATGAAAATTCCGGAGGGACATACGTCCAGAGATTACGCTGAAAAGATTATGAAGTCCACAGAGAAAGGGTCTGCGATTATTCAGGATCTTCTTACGCTGACCAGAAGGGGCGTCACCGTTTCAGAGGTGATCAATCTAAACGATATTGTGTCGGCTTTTCTTAAAACACCATTGTTTGAGAAAATAACAAGCAATCATCCTATGGTAACCTTCAGGGCAGAATGTGAAGAGGGCCTCCTGAACATTAAAGGTTCTCCTGTCCATCTGGACAAGACTTTGATGAATCTGGTGTTGAATGCGGCAGAGTCGATACCAGGAGAGGGAGAGGTCATCGTCCGGACAGAGAATCGCTACCTGGATAAACCGGTTAAGGGCTATGATGAAATCCTTCATGGCGATTATGCCATCCTGAGTGTTACAGATACCGGGACGGGGATTCCGGACGAGAACAGAGAAAAGATATTTGAACCGTTTTATACAAAAAAGACAGCGAGAAGAAGCGGAACCGGCCTGGGTTTGCCCATTGTGTGGGGAACGGTAAAAGATCATAACGGATATATTGATTTGCAGACAAAAGTCGGCACGGGGACAACCTTTACTCTTTACTTTCCCATAACACGTCAAGAAATAATTGCAACGGAACCTGGTGAACCGATAGAACGTTACATGGGCAGTGGGGAATCGATATTAATTATTGATGACATGGCTGATCAAAGGGACATCGCTTCTGGGTTGCTTCAAAAACTTGGATATAATGTTCATACCGTTTCCAGCGGGGAGGAGGCAGTTGAATACCTCGGGAAAAACAAGGCAGACCTGCTGCTTCTGGATATGATCATGCCGCCGGGAATTGACGGCATGGAGACCTACCGGAAAATTCTGGAGATCAACCCGAAACAGAAGGCTATCATTGTCAGTGGTTTTTCCGAAACGGATCGCGTCAGAGAGGCACAGAGACTTGGGGCGGGTGCTTATGTAAAGAAGCCCTATGTACTAGAAAAAATCGGTTTGGCCATAAGAGATGAACTAAAACGGCAAAGCACTGTGTGAAGAATGAAAATCTATGATGATGGTATCTCGCTAACACGAAATGGTTACATTTTCACAGATTATTTTAGAGTCTTGAATTACATGTTGCGAGTTACAAATAAACATATGCTACATCATTTTTATATTGATATTTTTTAAAGTACCTTGCCCATTGCCCCGCTTCGAGAAGCTCAGCGACCGGCTTCGACAAGCTCAGCGACCAACCCTTTAGCCTTGAACCTACAGTGTCTAATAGGCTTTCGAAAAATCATCCAATCAGTGTGCCGTCATACATGATGTTCTGTCCCATCATCTCCGGGGTCACCAAAACGATGCCCTGCTCACTGATTTGAAATCGCTTGATATCCTCATCCGGGTTTTCTCCGATAATGGTGTTATCGGGAATGTGGGTTCCCTTGTCGATAATGGCGCGGTTGATGCGGCAGTTCCTTCCAATATATACTCCCGGCAGAACAACACTGTCCTTAACCATGCTGCAGGTTTCGATGCGTGTCGCAAAAAAGATGACAGAACGCTTGACATGCGCACCTGCTATAATGCACCCGCCGCTGACCAGTGAATCTATGGCTTCACCGCGGCGGCCTTCATCGTCAAAGACAAATTTTGCCGGCGGCAGTTGGACCTGGTAAGTCCAGATGGGCCAGCTTTGATTATACAGGTTCAATTCCGGTTCAATGGAGCACAGTTCCATGTTTGCCTTCCAGTAAGCGTCTACGGTGCCGATGTCCCGCCAGTAGGCCATCTTGCCTTGATCATCGCGATAGGTATATGCCATTGCCCGACTGTTGGGGATAGCGCGGGGGATGATGTTCTTACCAAAGTCATGGTCTGAATTCTCATCTTTGGCGTCTTCGATCAGCTTATCGTAGAGAAATCCGGTCGTGAAAACATAGATTCCCATGGATGCCAGGGACTGATCCGGTTTGTCTGGTATGGCCTCCGGATTGGCCGGTTTTTCAGTGAAGCGGGAGATGCGCATATTTTCATCAACGGACATGACCCCGAATTCACGCGCTTCCATGCGCGGCACCTCAATGCAAGCAACGGTCATGTCCGCCTTTGACTGAACATGCTGCATCAGCATCTTCGAGTAATCCATGGTGTAGATGTGGTCGCCGCCAAGTACCAGTAAATAATCGGGCGAGTGACGGTGGATGATGTCGATATTCTGGTAGAGGGCGTCGGCTGTTCCTCGGTACCATTCTTTGCTCATACGTTGCTGGGCGGGAATAATTTCTACAAATTCACCGATTTCCGCCCTCATGAAGCTCCATGCATGCTGCAGGTGGCGTATCAGTGAATGTGCTTTGTACTGGGTCAGCACACCAATGCGGCGCAAGCCTGAATTAACACAGTTCGAGAGGGGAAAATCGATCATGCGGTATTTGCCGCCGAAGGGGACGGCGGGTTTGGCACGCCATTTTGTCAATTCTCCAAGACGGGAGCCTTCTCCTCCCGCTAGTATCAGCACCAGAGTCCGGCGTGTCACCTCTGTAGCAATCTTTGTGTCAACATAATTATAATGATCCAGGAGATTCAACGTCCGTTTTTTTCTGATGCTCATGATTCGTTTCCTCCCGGCAAGAAAGAATTTACAGGAACCGGCTGTCATGCACTATCAGTATAAAGGAACCCTTTCGTGTAAGTCAAGGACAAACAGGACCCTCGACGCACAACCGTTCAAAATGGTTTTGCAGGATCATTGAAAAACCGATAACAGACAATTTATAGAAAAAAGCTGACAAAAGAAAAGCAAGCTAGAGTTTATACATTTTTTTTATTTCATTTTCCGCATGAAACCAGTCGGAAATGTCATCACCGGGCGCGCCTGTAATCATTCTCTCCTGGTAAAGTTCGTAAGCTCTTTTTTCAACTCTGTCGAGGAATTCCTGCAGGTCAGGCTTTTTTGTTTTCCTGGCAGTTGAAGCGACTTTCTTTGCTGTACTTTTTCGGGAGCTCTCTTTTTTTGCTGGCATAATCTACTCCTGATGTTTGATTAAAAAATGAAATTTATAAATAACATTTTTATCTTGAATTCGTCAATATGTTTTCATAATTTTACTTTTAAAAAGGATGAAAAACTGGTATAAATAAAAATTACTTCCTTATTTCATTTACATTTGAAAAATTTAATCGGGGAAATGACCCGGCTGCCAGGAATTCCTTGCGCAGCCTGAACTTACGGTTTATATTCATTCAAGTAAAATTATTATCCATGCTTACGTAAACAAGAAGGTCAGCCGGTATGAGATTACAAAAGAGATATTGTTTCATGTTTACATTCACCATAATTTTTTTCGTATGTTTTTCTTCATTTTGTTTTGCGCAAATCGAGAGAGAAAAAGATGACGGATACACTGTGCCCTCTGAAATGAACATTTATACGGAAGATCCAGCAACAAAAGATGTAAGTGACAGCCCGGAGCAGACGATCCGGCGGCAAACAGCAATTGGGAATTTTCCGTCAAAGGACAAACCATGGTCCATCGAACTTTATGTAAAACGCTATTTCATAAGCCATACATCCTATGAATTCGGTAATCCTTATCCTCCGTTTCAGGAGCCTCTGAGCCGTCTGGAATTTCCCATGAACACGTGGTGGTTCGGGGGAGAGTTCAGAAGAAATTTTTCACGTTTTTCGGCAGGAGCGGAAGTATCGGCAACCGTTCCCATGGAATCTGACCTTTCGTTCAAGGATTCAGACTGGACCGACACGCAATATTTCTGGATCAAGGACATTTATTCAGAAGCGCAGTGTCGATTGCAGCCAAGCTATATGGCGAGAGTAGATGTTGATTTGAAAATTAGCGACTGGTTGAAATTGCCGGGGTGGTTCGACCTGCGTCCGGTTGCAGGAATCCGTTGGCAGTATTTGGAATTTTATGCCCATAACGGCGTCCAGATGTATCCGGCCCCCTGGAGCAATGACCCGCCGGAACCGTTGCCGGGGGACACCATCCATTTTAAACAGACCTACTGGCATTATTTTCTGGGAATTAAGGCGGTTTACAATATGGAAAAACATATCCGGTTCCCGCGCCTGAAAGTGATTTGCCAGCTGGATTGGGCCTATGTTGACGGAAACAACAGCGATGAACATCTGATCAGGGGAGACGGTGGGGCCCGTATGACCTATGATAGAACCAGAGGGGGCGCCTTGCATGCATCTGTCGGCCTCAAAATCGTATTGACCGAAAATGTCAGCGCGGGCTTTGAAATGGACTATATTCGAATCCGCTCCACAGGTTCGCATCAATGGCAGCATGATGTGTATGGCATCGATCAAAGCTGGGACAACGGAGTGAAAGTATGGTCGGATCAGGCCGCCTTAATGATGAATGTGGAGTATCGTTTCTGATTTTAAACTTGGACTTGGACTTGATATATGATACAAATTTGCGGTAATTTTACGATGATCAGGGCTGTTTCGGGAAAATGAAAGGGGAAAACAGATGGAACTCAAAGATATTAAAAAGGTACTTATTCTGGGTGCAGGCACCATGGGCCAGCAAATTGGCTTTGTGTGTGCCATGCACGGATACCATGTGACTTTTTACGACCTCTCGGATGAAATATTGAGTCAATCCTTGAAGCGCATCGAAAAACTCGGATCTTCATTTTTTGTGCCCATACGAAGAATAACCATAGAGCAGCTCAGAGAAATCATGGGCCGCATCACCACCACTTCGAATCCGGAAGAAGCTGCGAGAGAGACTGATTTGATCAGCGAATCCGTGCCCGAAGATCCGGAAATCAAGGCAAAAGTTTTTGAAAAGTTCAATAAACTCTGTCCTGAACGTACCATTTTTACCACCAACACATCGCTTCTCATGCCTTCGAAATTTGCCGCGGCCACAGGCAGGCCTGAAAAGTTGATAGCGCTTCATTTCCATGATGTGCGCACCACCAATATCGTGGATGTTATGCCCCATCCGGGTACAGACCCTACAGTTACAGCGTTAGTACGGGATTTTGCCGTGAGTATCGGCCAGATTGCGATCATGCTTCACCGTGAAAACAACGGATATGTTTTTAACGCAATGCTTTCCAGCATCTGCACGGCGGCCCTGACACTCGTGACCACTGGCGTTGCCAGTGTCGAAGATGTTGACAGGGCCTGGATGGGGGTGATGCGCATGCCCATAGGTCCCTTCGGCATGATGGACCAGATGGGCCTTAAGACGGTCTGGCACGTTAACGATTACTGGGCTCGAAATACACAGGATATCCCGGCCAACCAGATACAGGCCAATGCGGATTTTCTGAAACAGTATGTGGAAAAGGGTGAGCTTGGAGCCAAGACAAAAAAAGGATTTTATACCTACCCGAATCCTGAATATGCAAAAGCTGAATTTCTTTCAGGGATGGCGGAAAAGTAGAGCTTTCAAACCGGAAAAGCTCTCTGCTGCTTTCGAAAGTTTAAAAAAGGTCTGCCCGGCATTGAAATTTTCGTGATGATCCTGCGATCATGATGATGGATGCAGTTGCTGTTGCATGCCGGTTCAACAAGGTATGCAGCAGCAGTATTTGACCGACGCAATGGAAAATCGATGATTATTCCTTCATGCTTCCCCCTTCTATGTGCTGTGTTCAAAAACTTCATTTTATGATATATTTCAATCCGTATTGAAAGAAAACTGAAAAATGAATTTGATTTTTTTGCCTAGACTGGCTTCCCCGATAAATCTTTGATTAGGGAAGCCGTTGCGAAAGGAGGATAAGCAATGAAAAAGTCAATATTTGTGACATTTATATTGGTCGTCACTTTCGTTTTTCCAATCATGTCCAATGCCATGGCGCCACCTCCGCCTCCTTTCGCATTTCCGCTGCCTCCACCCATACCGTTTGTCACGCCGCCTGAACTGGTCATCATTCCGGATACGGATATCTATGCCGTTCCCGATTTCGAAGATGACCTTTTTTTTCATCAGGGGTGGTGGTGGAGATACTGGGATGGACGCTGGTACCGTTCACAATGGTATGACCGCGGATGGGATTATTATTCCGGTTATCCCGTCTGGTTTGAGATCTTACCTCCGTATTGGCGAAATAATTACAGAAGCCGCAGGTGGGATGGACATCCCTGGAACCCTCCGCGGATTTATCATCGGGATCTTGACAGGCATTGGCGTGGGGGCCACTGGCGCAATGATCATGGTTGGGGACATCCCGGCCCCGGAAGGCGTCCGCGAGGCGGTCCCGACGGTCGTCATCATGGTCCGGGCGGCGGTCCGAGGTAGCAAGGATTTTTAAGTCACGTGCCCTATGATACTCAATCTTTAACAAATGTGCAGTCCAGAGAAACAGGACGATTACGAAGGGAAACATACGATGCTTAAGAAACCAATCTGTTGCGGTCTCATTCTGACGGTCACTATGATTATTATGCTGGGCTATACAGCCGTTGCGTCCGATATTCCGGCTGATGTGGAAAAGATACTTCGGGAGATTCGACAGGATCAACCAGTGCCTGCGCTGAGCTATTTAAAGCGCGCCAAATCAATCAACCAAGGCTGTGCGTATTATCGCGGCAATTATAATGGTATTGAAATAACGGTTGAAACGCATCCTGACAGTAACCGCGTGTCCTCCGTTTTACTGCAGATTTCCGGTGAGGATCGAACGAAGCAGGTCCTTCCTGCCGTCAAGCGCGTTATCGGTCCTCCCCGCTACAGCAGCCCGAAAGAATCCCAGTACGGCTGGGAGTGGCCCAAATACCGCAGTGCGTCGGTCCATTATGTAAGGGGCGACAAATCAGGCGAGGGGATTACGGTCGTTTCTCTCTTTTACCAGTAGTTGAATGGCCGGCAGGGAAACTTCAGGTTTGAGCAGGAGGCCCGAAAAAAAAGTTTAATCCTGACTGCGAGGGATCTGATTAAAGGAAAAATTACCTATGGAAAAAGGAAAAGAGAAAAAATGTTCCTCCTGCGGAGAATTGATGGGGGCTGAAGACGCCTTTTGCAGGAATTGCGGAAGCCGTTTCACAGAAAAAACCGGTTTGGGAAAATGTTCTGCCTGCGGTAAGCCGATGGAACCCGGTGCCGTCTTTTGCACGAATTGCGGAAATCGCTCCGAAAAAAGAAATGCAGGTGATTCTGGAGGAGCATCCCTGTTCCGATCACAGTTTACAGCATTGGCCAACGAATTCCTTACGATCCGTGAGGTGAGTCCGGTATGGTTTGAATTTTCGTCACAAACAGGCGCGCAATCACCTCTCCAGAAGGTCAATATCCAGTATGACGCGGTTGTTCAACTGGAGCCGGAAAAGAAGCAGTTAACGTTTTGGGAAAAGATGGTGGAACGTTCTGTTGGAACGACCGCCGGATTTTCTAAGGAAGTGAAAGTCCAGAAGGGGATCGAGGTTGACAAAAAAATCCACGGTCAGCTTTTACTCGGGGGAAAATACGGTTTTGAGTATGGCAAGCTACGCGAAGTTGTGAAATCTATTGCCGCCGAGCAGGGCTGGCAATTCAAAACGGTTCTCCTGAAACCCAAAATGCATGTGGATACGGGAGACAGGGCTTCCCGAAGCAGCATACCCTTTCAGAAGATTCTGCTGGTGCTTCTTGTTCTTTTCGTCATTGCGGCTCTGGGAACGGCCGGTTATCTATTTTTTGCAGACCGGTCGAAACCGGCCATGTCGCAAACAGAAACCGTGGGGAGTGACTCGAATCTTGCCGACAACGTTGATCGTGCGGGGAACGACAATCAGATGTCACCCGAGGAACCCAGGGTTCTTCAAAGAAGCGGCACGGTTGCCGGCGGCAGACCGTTTGTCGTAACAGACAAGGATGTCTATACTTACGGTGAAAGAATAAAAGTGTATTATTACAATGCCCCGGGTTATTCCAGAGACTGGATATGTGTTGTTCGGGCGGGGTCGTCCCGGACGGCGGCGGGGAATTACAAATACATTCCCAGAGGAGGGCGGGGCGTTCTGAGTTTCAAGTCTCCGCGTCCGGGAAAATACGAGGCCCGTGCCTATTATAGCTACAGCCCTTTTGAATATGCGATATCAGCCCGACACAGCTTTACAGTGGTGAACCGCCCGTTTGAGTAACAGAGAGACGATGCGGGGCCTCAGACCTTATCAAAGATAGATATTCCTAATGGTTAGCCGTGAATCGTGAAATTTATTCATTGAAAATCCTGTTATATTAAACAAGTCCGTTAAAATGTATCT
>Ga0208040_1000329_pt1 | contig 59367 bp, 37 predicted proteins | sample AD_UKC083_MetaG_FD_184431 | JGI IMG/M metagenome (GOLD analysis project Ga0208040, IMG submission 184431) | Active sludge microbial communities of municipal wastewater-treating anaerobic digesters from USA - AD_UKC083_MetaG (SPAdes) (version 2) | ecosystem: Engineered > Bioreactor > Anaerobic >...
TGGCAGGGGCAGGAGGCAGGGGCAGGGACGGGGGCAGGCACGGGCACAGGGGCCGGCAATTGTGGGTTTCTTGCACCTTCCACTTGCGCGGTTGGGGCCATTAGATATAGGCTAAGGGGTCGCTGGAGGTTTACATGCGTCGCTTTGCCTTTGTTATTGCTTTGACACTGGTTGGTTGCGATATATCTGGTTCGGACCCATTGCCTGATGGCTATTTCCAAGATGCCGCAAGGGCTTTTAAAGTCGAGCTGGATTCAAAAGAAAAAGATTCAGATGGCCTCGCCAAACGAATCAGGCCCATGACAGGTCTGGATGCCGCACCGGTGTCGTCAGGAAAGCTTGAAGATACCTCCGGTTCGTTCCAGATAAGCGGTGTCGCAACCGCAAGATTTCCAAAGGGCTGGGGCTGCGATCTGACCTTGAATTCAATCTTCCAGAACAATATGGCCGATCCAGATTCCGTCGAATCTTACACTTTACCTGGATTTGAACGCATCATCGACGAGTTTGCGTCGAGGGTGATTGCCCCCATTTGGCAGGCCCAGTATGACATTGGGCGAGATTCATGTGTCGCGGACGGAAATGTGGGCAGATGTCACTTAATCGGTGACCCAACCACTTGGGGCAAAGTCGTTTACACGCTGTTTAACCACCTAGACAAAAGGGTTCGTCGTTATTCAGCCGCCCAATATGGCGAGCCCCTGGCAGCATTAGGGCTGCGGCCCGGCTATGTCGAGCTATTGCCCGACCCAATGGGTTCTGCTGGATACTCGGAAACTGGCTTTGACTTTCTGATTCCGGTTTACTCAGCTTTCTTTGAGGCCTTAGAGGCTGCCAGAGTTGAGCAAGGCGCCTCGCAAGATGCGGCCATAATTGCGCCATCATTTAGGGTGGCTGGCCTTAATGAAGTCACAGCAGATGGCTCCCCAACAGCTAGATTTGTGGACTTTATGAATGGTCGTGCAGGCCCAGGCCCAGATGTTTGGTCGCTACTCGCAACCGTGGCCAGTCCACAGGAACATTTGGAATTATTTAAAGAATATGCCAAGTTGCTTCCAGCTAATGCAGCCGTTGGTGACCTAGCCATGAGGGTGGCCCCCACGGTATGGCAAAAATTCGAAGATAAACTGGTAACCCAAAAACAGCGCAGCAACTACCTAGGCGCCTTTGCAGCAGTTGTCAGGATTTTACAACAGGACAACTTGGAGCTGTTTGTACTTGATCGCTGGGGAGGCCCTGGGTCTCCATATGGCGGAACTCAAACTGGTGAAGACCTGTTTTTTGATAGTGAGGGCAAGATTTTGCCAGCCATGATCGGCTTTATGCCGTTTAATTTTATGGCAAACGGCCACTATGAGCGGGTCAGAGTCGTGCGTTCCGATTCTGCGGCCGCCAGTGGCGATGTTTATGTGTTGGCGGGTAAAAACCCTGATGGCAGGGCTGCGATTTTGGTTGCGGCACTACCAAAGGCCGGCGATGACCGGATAGGTTATCAGGTTAACGTCGAGCTGAATATAACCGGTCTTGGAATCGGAAACTGGGAAATGCAAAGGTTGGTAATCGACCAAGATAGCACTTCTTTAAGATATGTTGAAAGGTCCAAAACGCCCCCTCCATTGGGTGGCGCCCTGCTTATTGAACGGCACATGGTGGTACCGTCTGTCCAGTATTTTGAACTCAGTCCAGTATTGTGATTCAGCTCGGTGTGGTTTTAGGTTAACTTCAGGAAATTATTAATCATCCCAGGGGAAAATATGGTGGTTTAGCCCCATCGCCGCACGCATGGCGTTGCAATCTTTTTGCAGGGCAGGACCCACCGGAACCCCTTTGTCCTTGCGCTCAAGCCAAGCATAGTGTTCCTTTTCACCCGCTGTCCAGATACGCTCTTGACCAGGCGCCTTAGCGGAATTTCGCAGCCCGCGCATGATGTTACCAGCAACCGATTTGAAAACCGGCAGCGGTATGAAGTGCTCAATGTTAATGGCCAGGAAAAAATGCCCCAGACGATAGGGGACCTTTTTACCGTCCTCGTACCCCAAAAGCCCCTTTAAATAGCTGCCATCCTGCAATGCCGCTGACAGCACTTCCACAACCGTTGCGTAGCTGTACCCTTTGTAACCACCAGTCTCTTCCCCTAGCCCTCCCAACGGAGTCAAAGCCGCAGTTCCAGCAATCAAATCCTTCAAGGTTTGGGCTGGGTCCGTCCTAGTTTTACCATCGCTTCCAATGACCCATCCCTCAGGCATGGTTTTACCTTGGCGTTGATAAAGTTCTATTTTGCCACGCTGGGTTACGCTGGTCGCGCAGTCGATAATAAAGGGAAAATCCTCGTCAGTTGGAAAGCCAAACACCAACGGGTTTGTGCCCAACATGTTTTCAATTCCAAATGTGGGGGCAATTGATGGCCTAGCGTTAGTTCCAGTAATGCCAATCTGCCCATTATCAATAGCCATTTGGGCATAGTACCCAGAAATTCCGTAGTGGGTGGAGTTCCTGACTGCAACCATGCCAAGCCCGTATTTCTTGGCCTTTTCAATGGCCATATTCATTGAACGTACGCTAATAACATGGCCCATACCGTCATGACCATCGATGACAGCGGTGGTCTCAGTTTCCTTAACGATTTCAAAATTTGTGACCGGATTTTGGATGCCATCGGCGATTCGGTCGATGTAGATTGGCTTTAAACGGCCAATTCCGTGTGAGTCTATCCCATGTTTGTCAGCGGTTATCAAAACATCAGCACATACTTTGGCGTCTTGTTTTGGCACCCCCGAGCCAACAAAGCAGTCAAACATGAACGCTTCCATCTGCTCGAAGGGCACCCAATAAATTTTTTCCAAGGTCTCTTTGCTCATCTAATTCTTCCTCCATGCTTTCAACTGCAACAAAAAGTTGCCGGTATCTATTACCACAACTGGCCCTCCTTTAGCCCAGCGTTCTGGTCGCTTTTGAGTCTTAAATCTCCTTTTGGGCAATTTTGCGTCGTTTTTACGGGTAGTTATTTAAAAAAGTTGATATTTGACATACAGCTGGCGTAGTTTATGGGCCAACTGCATCATCCTTTTTGATGCACTACGTTGTCAAAGGCACACGTTTTTGGGCTTGGGCCATAAAGGAGATTAGCAACATGTCCGTATTATTTAAGGCAAATTTGTTAGTTCGTTTATTACTCTGGAAGCATCGTAATGCCAACATGAAATTGAATTGGCGTCCGAAAATTGATAACCCCAAGTTTATGAGCGCCGCACAGGCCGTCGAATTAATCCCAGATAATGCCGTTGGTATGTCGACTGGTTTGGCCGGGTCGATGAGGCCAGCTATTTTGTTCGCCGCTATCCGAAAACGCTTTGAAAAAGTTGGACATCCTGCAAATTTGACCTGGATTGCCGCCGGTGGATCGGGTGGTCGTGGGATGGTTCCTGGAACAGTTGAAGAGGTCGGTGTTGAAGGCCTTTGCACTAGGTTTATTAGCGGCCACTTGGAGACAGCCAAATCCCTTTTGAAATTAGGTGATAAGGGAGTTTGTGAGCTGGTTGTGTTGCCACAGGGGACCATCACCCAGCTGGCAGAGGCCCAGTGGCATGGGCAGGACTCACTGGTGACGACCGTTGGGGTAGGCTCTTTTATGGATCCTAGAGTTGGGACAGGTACCCAAGTTATTCCAGGGGTTGGCGAGCAGCTAGTCGAGGTAGATGGCGACAAGTTGCGTTATCGCTTGCCACCTATCACTGCGGCCTGTGTGATTGCAACAGCTGCGGACGAAGAGGGCAACCTCTACATAGAAGGAGCCCCTTTGATTTGTGAAGCCAAGGACGCGACTTTGGCCGCTAAGGCAAACGGTGGGGTCGCTTTGGCATGTGTTGCCAAGATAGTTCCAAAGGACGAATCCAAGATTTTCCTGCCAGCCGATAAAGTGGACGCGATTATTTTACACCCAACAGCTGATATGGCAATTGCCATTCCCCTTGCTAAGCCTTGGCCTGAGTTTTTGCCTGGCGCCAAATGCGATGTGAAAGCAGCCGCTAGACGTGCCAAGGTGATGAACCAAATTCTGAAGATGGACCCAGAACGTGGACCAGTCGATTCTATGCTGGCCAGGCAAACTGCAAGGCTGTTTGCCAAGGTGGCCAAGCCCAAGGGTACATGTATTATTGGATATGGATTGCCCCAAGAAGTCGGAAGGTTGGTTGAAGCTGGTGGTTTAAGCGATGATGTCAAATTCTTGGTGGAAACAGGCGCATATGGCGGTGTCCCAGCACCAGGTTTGTTCTTTGGAATGAGCGTTAATCCTGAAAGATTGATGACTTCCGCACAGATGTTCACGTACTGTGAATCAAACCTCGATGTGACCATCTTGGGCATGTTGCAGGCTGATGGAGAAGGCAACGTAAACGTCTCCAAGAAGGCGCCAGGGGCCAGAAACTACATTGGACCAGGCGGCTTTTTGAACTTGGTCGACAGCGCGAAAACAATCATCTTTGTGGGTGCGTTTACCGCCAAAGGCAAAGTTACTTTGGAGGACGGTAAATTAACGGTTGTGGAAAAGGGAATTCCAAAGTTGGTCAAAGAAGTCGACGAAATCACGTTCTCAGCCAAGGCTGCGTTAGAAGCTGGCAAGGAAGTTTATTACGTGACCACAGTTGGGGCATTCAAGCTGACCGACAAGGGGCTTGAGCTGTTCCAGGTCGCCGATGGTGTCGATATCGAAAAGGATGTAAAGGGGTGCTGCGAAATTGATCTGATTATCCCCGAATCTGTCCCAGTCCTGGACCGAGAAATAATGACCGGTGAAGGCTTCAAGCTGGCTTTCGGCAACTAGGGCTTTTTGGCTACTTGTAGTCTGCATTCAAGAACAATCCCTACGATATTTCAATTGCTTATGGGTAACCAGCAAAAAGGGTAAATTTGACAGTGTCTTCCGGCGCCGTTTGGGCTAGAATCCCGCACCGAGGCGCAGTGCCGCGCAACCTTGATGGGAGACTGCGATGGCTATAAGACGGACGTTTCGGGGTGGTATACATCCCGACGATCACAAGGATTTTACTAGTTCCCTTTCGATTCAGGACATGCCAGCTCCAGACAGAGTGGTGCTACCTTTAAGGCAGCACCTTGGGGCGCCTGCTAAGGCTGTTGTGCAAGTCGGCCAACGGGTGGCTGTTGGGCAGGTGGTTGGTGAGGCCACTGGCTTCGTGTCGGCTCCAGTGCACGCTTCGATTGCGGGCGAGGTGACTGCGATAGCAAAATATCGCCACCCAGGCGGTTTTTTGGCTGAGTCGGTCGTTATTGAAGCTCGTGATGCCGCACCTGAGGGTGATGAATCCCCATGGCCGCCCGAGCCTTTCAGGATGCCTGGTGCAAGCCATGACTACGGGTCGATGGATGCCGAACACATCCGGTCGCTTATCCGCAACGCTGGCATAGTAGGTATGGGGGGTGCCGCGTTTCCAACGGCGGTGAAGCTGTCGCCACCAAAGGGCAAAAAGGTTGAGCTGCTGATCATCAATGGCGCCGAATGTGAGCCGTTTTTGACGTGCGATCATCGCTGTATGCTGGAAGAGACCGACAAGATCGTCCACGGCGTCAAAATCCTGATGCGTGCCTTGGGTGTCTCAAGCGCCATCATCGGGATTGAAGACAACAAGCCGGATGCAATCGCGGTGATGACCAAGGCGTTTGCGGGCGTTCTTGGCGTTACCGTTGCAACCTGTAAGGTCAAGTATCCTCAGGGTGGTGAAAAGCAGCTCATCAAGGCATTGACCGGGCGCGAGGTGCCTCCTCCTCCTGGACTGCCGTTGGATGTTGGCATCGTGGTTCAAAACGTTGGCACAGCCGCTAGGGTTGCCGAAGCCGTCATGGACGGAATCACGTTTTATGAACGGACAATCACATTGTCCGGGTCTCAAATTGCAAAGCCTGCCAACGTGCGAGTTCGCTTGGGAACCATGCTTGGCGACGTCCTGGAGTTTTGCGGTGGGCTCAAAGCAGACCCTGCAAAGGTCATCATGGGCGGCCCAATGATGGGGGTATCCTTGTCAGACCTGGACGTTCCCGTGGTCAAGGGAACTTCTGGGTTTTTGTTTTTCGACGGATTGGCTGCCGCTGAACTGGAGGCAGGACCTTGCCTTAGATGCGGCAGATGTGTCGATATCTGCCCACTTAGGCTGCGTCCGGCCGAAATAGCCCAGTTCATTGAGGCAGGCGATCTTGATGGGGCCGAGGCCATGCATGTACGCGAGTGCATGGAGTGTGGCTCTTGTAGCTACATTTGCCCTGCTAATCGCTGGCTTGTTCAACTATTTCGAATTGCAAAGGCGAAGTTAAATGAGCGAAAAAAATGATGACATCCAGGCTGCGCCTGTGAAAGAGGCCGCGACCACACCGCCGGCTCCTGTGAAGCTGAAGGTGGGGTCCTCACCGCACCTTCACGACAAGGACTCCATCTCAAAGATTATGTTTTGGGTGGTTATTGCGCTCTTGCCTGGGGTGGCCGTTTCTTTTTGGTATTTCGGGCTGGAAGCGGTTCGCGCCATGCTGATTTCGGTGGTCGCCTGCCTTGGGTTTGAGGCCGCTTCCTTGCGGCTGCTTAAAACCCCTGGCTCGTTGAAAGACGGTTCAGCGCTGGTGACAGGCATTCTGCTTGGCATGAACCTGCCGCCCACAGCTCCTTGGTGGATGATCGTGGTTGGGTCCTTGGTTGCGATGGTTATCGCAAAGCACCTGTTTGGCGGCCTTGGTACCAACATCTTTAACCCAGCGCTGGTGGCTCGCGTGTTTTTGCTGGTTTCTTGGCCAACCCACATGACCACTTGGATGAAACCAGGTCAGATGGGCATTGTTGCTGCTGATGAATTGGCCGCTGTTACAGGGGCCACACCACTGGGGCTGTTGAAGGAAGGACGTCTGGCCGAGATGGCTGCCTCTAGTTCCGACCTTTTCTTTGGTAACGTTGGCGGTTCGATTGGCGAAATATCCGCTATAGCCTTACTGCTGGGTGGTATTATCCTGTTGGTCAAACGGGTAATAACTTGGGAAATCCCAGTTGTTTTCATAGCTACAACCTTCGTAGTCACCGGACTTGCATATTGGATCGGCGGACCTGAAAAGTATGCAAGCCCCGTGTTTCACGTGCTTTCTGGTGGCTTGATTTTAGGCGCCTTTTTCATGGCAACCGACATGGTCACATCGCCAATCACCTTTTGGGGTAGGGTGGTGTTTGCCTTTGGTTGCGGTCTGTTGACTGCCTTGATTCGTTTATTTGGCGGTTATCCCGAGGGTGTCAGCTTTGCAATCCTGTTGATGAACGCTTCGACACCGCTTATAGACCATTTGATTAAGGAGCGTACCTTCGGCACTGTGCGCAAGGCGGAGGTGGCGTCATGAAGCAAGAAATTCGCTATGTTGTGGTTTTGACGCTGATTTCGGTTGTTGCTGCCGCTTTGTTGGCCATAGTAAATCAGGTCACTGCAGACCCGATTGCCCAGGCCAGGCGTGCGAAAACGCTGAATGCGCTTCAAAAGGTTTTGCCTCCTTTTGATAATGAACCTGACCAGGAAATGATCCAGGTGGAAGGTTCAGAGATCTACCCAGCCAGAAAGGACGGCAAGTTGGTTGGGGTGGCGGTGAAGGTGACTGACCCCAAGGGCTATGCTGGCGATGTAACTTTCATGGTTGGTCTAAAAGGTGACCCAAACGCCCCGATTGTAAACGGCTATGACCTGCTGGCTCACAAGGAAACGCCTGGACTTGGTACCAAGTTGGCTGACGAGCCAAAGAAGCCCAATGCCAAGACATTTAAAACTCAGTTCAACGGATTAGCCTTCCCAGCTGATGGGTTAAAGGTCGTGAAAGACGGCGGGACCATAGACGCCATTACTGGAGCGACCATCTCCTCAAGGACTGCTACTAATTCGGTGAACAAAGCCGTTGAGCTGTACAAGGAAAAGGCGGCGGAATTAGCGTCAGGTGCGGCTGCGGATCCGGCTGCTGCGCCAGCTGCAGACCCAGCCGCTGAGCCTGCCCCTGCTGAGGAGCCGACTGCTGTGCCAGCTGCAGACCCAGCCGCTGGCAGCGACGACGGTGATGACAAGGTGAATGAAGGCGAGTCCCCTGAAGGCGAACAGGAGGTGGACAATGTCTAATCAAAGTCTAGGCTCAGTTTTTACCAGAGGACTTATCAAGGAAAACCCCTTGCTGGTCCTGTTACTGGGAATGTGCCCCTCCCTTGCAGTAACCACTTCTGTCATGAATGGCCTCGGCATGGGTGTCGCGGTCATCTTTGTGTTGATGTGTTCCAACATCGTGATTTCATTGTTGCGCAAGGTTATTCCATCTGCGGTCCGCATTCCGGCATTCGTTGTAGTAATAGCCTCGTTTGTAACCATCGTTGATATGGTCATGGAAGGGTTTGCCCCGGATCTGCACGCGGCGTTGGGCGTTTTCATCCCCTTGATAGTCGTCAACTGCATCATCTTGGCTAGAGCCGAGGCGTTTGCTTCAAAGAATTCAGTTCTTGCCTCTGCGATAGATGGTCTTGGGATGGGGCTTGGCTTTACCCTTGCCCTAGTTTTAGTTTCGGCGGTTCGTGAGATCCTAGGCAACGGTTCTATCCTCGGCATCAACATTCTTGGTGAAGGCTTTGCTGCATCGCCAGTGTTGATAATGATTCTACCCCCCGGAGGGTTTTTGACCCTTGGGATTATTATCGCCATCATGAATAAACTGAGGAGGGCTTAGAATGGGCATTGCTGGATATCTGGCCCTGATAGTCTGGGCCGTTTTTGTTAATAACTTCGTGCTATCTCAGTTCCTTGGTATTTGCCCCTTTATGGGCGTTTCCAAAAAGGTCGAGTCAGCTGTTGGTATGGCGGCGGCAGTTTTGTTTGTTATTACCATGGCGTCGATCATCACCTTCTTGCTGTACAACGCGCTTTTGGTACCTTGGGACCTGCAATATCTGAAAACTATCCTGTTTATATTGGTAATTGCAGCCTTGGTACAGTTTGTTGAAATGGTCATCAAAAAGGTTTCGCCGACCTTGTTTGCTGCGCTTGGCATATTTTTGCCTTTGATTACAACGAACTGCGCGGTTTTGGGTGCAGCGCTGTTGGCCATTCAAAAGGATTTCAACTTTATGAAAACCCTGGTTTTCGGGATGGCTTCAGCGGTTGGTTTTGGGCTGGTTTTAATCCTGTTTGCAGCAATTCGAGAGCGACTGGCCTTGAATGTGGCCACACCCAAGGCGATGAAGGGCATGCCTATAGCCTTGATTACTGCCAGCATTCTGTCGTTGGCATTTTTGGGCTTTTCAGGAATGGTTCGTATGTAAGCGCCTGGCCGCTGGTTGGGTTGTTTTGGGAGCAAAACGATGGACGTACAGGCAATCATGATTGGCAGTGGCGCCCTAGCTGGTGTTGGGGCCATTTCCGCTGTGGTGCTGGCAATAGCATCTAGGGTCTTTAAGGTCGATGAGGACCCAAGAATCGAGGCTATCAACGAGATCTTGCCTGGGGCTAACTGTGGTGGCTGTGGTTTTCCTGGGTGCTCTGGGTTTGCGAAGGCCATCGTCGAGGGTATGGCAGATCCCACGGGGTGTGCCCCAGGTGGAAATGAGCTTGCAAAGAAGATCGCAGTGATCTTGGGGGTCGAGGTTCAAGAAAAGGTGAGAATGGTTGCCAGAGTCCGCTGCTCGGGCACCAGTGAACACTGTGCTAACCGCTTTGTTTATGAAGGCGTTGCCTCTTGTAAAGGGGCCTCTCTGCTATCTGAAGGTGGTATTAAATCTTGTCCTTATGGTTGTGACGGGCTTGGTGACTGTGTTGCAGTGTGTCCCTTTGATGCCATTCATATGGGGCCAAATCAGATTCCAGTGGTGGACCTTGATAAGTGTACTGCATGTGGAAAGTGCGTCGATGCTTGCCCCAAGGGCGTTATCGCATTGGAAGCACACGCTGGGCAGGTTGTTTTGCATTGCCACACCCACTTGGCTGCAAAGGATGTACGTAAGATATGCAGCATTGGATGCATATCTTGTAAGGCCTGCATCAGGGCATGCCCATACGATGCTTTGAGCTGGGATGTGGACCTGCCGGTATTTGACTACGAAAAATGCCAAAGCTGTGGCTTGTGTATTGATGCCTGCAAACCCGGTTGCATCCAGACTTTTAAGGAGATAGACCTTGCGGTTAAGGCTAAGGCCACCGAGGCTTTGGAGGCCAAAAAGGCTGAAGAGGCCGCCAAGCGCGAAGCCGCCAGAGCCGCAGCCCAAGCCAGGGCAGCAGCTGCCGCGGCCGCTGCAGCTGAAAAGCCAAACTGATGTTCTTGCCTATCGTCACTCGCTTTTACCCGGACAAGTCCTAGATGACAGAAACAGCCACGATTGTTAAACGCCTGACTGCCAACAAAGTGCTAGTTCAGATTACCCGGGGCGCAGCATGCGACACCTGCCATGCCAAAGGGGCATGTGCACCGCTGTCACGTGGGTCCATTGTGACCTTTGAAGCCGAAGACCCATTAAACTGTGAGCCAGGTGATTTGGTAGAAGTGGCAATCGCAGAAGGTGCCGTATTAAAAGCCGTTGGCTGGGTTTATGGCCTTCCCATCGCACTTGCTCTAATACTCAGCCTTGCCATTTGGAATTGGATGCCGGACCCGGAGGGCAGGGATCTGATGGCAGCAGGCGGCTTCATCGCAGGAGCGGGCCTGGGCATGCTGGCCCTGCGGCTGGTTGAGAGAGCGATCAAGGAAAAGTCCACCTTTTCGGTGAAGGTGGTTGGGAGGGGGCAGGGTCAGGGACAGGAGCAGGGACAGGGACAAGAGCAGGGACAGGAGCAGGGACAGGAGCAGGGGCAGGGACAGGGGCAGGGGCAGGAGCAGGGACAGGAGCAGGGACAGGGGTAGGGACGGGGGCAGGGGCAGGGACAGGGACGGGGACAGGGACAGGAGCAGGTTCAGGGGCAGGGTCAGGGACAGGAGCAGGGACAGGAGCAGGGACAGGAGCAGGGACAGGGACAGGGACAGGGACAGGAGCAGGGACAGGGACAGGATCAGGTGGGGAGTTTTGGTTAGGCCTTGGCTACCCACTTGCGGATGAACGCGGCTTGGCGGGCTACTTCCTCTTCAGTTTTTTCCAGCCCAATCTTTTCAGCCTTGCTTCCAACCAAGGGGATTTTAACTTCAAGCTGGCTGATGAAAACCACGCGAGTTTTGTCGCCCTGGGCGTGAAATTCCACTGAACCAGATAAAAAGAATTTGTCGGCCATGATTTCAGGGGTGACTTTCCAAGTCATTACACCCTTTTCTCGATCCAGCACGTTGTCGTCGTCATAAACATCGGTCTCGTTCTTGCGCAAAAATGCCGGAACCCTAGAAGGCTCCTTGATCCTAGCCTTCATACGAAGCTTCCCACCAGGCAGCTCCTCTCTTTCAAGGATTTTAACGTCGATAGCCCCGGAATTTTTCGATTTCTCGATATAAAACTCCTCACTGGCATAAGCATCCAGAACCGTGGCCAAAGGCGCATCAATAATGTGTTCGTAGGTAACCTTCATTGTCTCCTCCAAAAAGACCGCCCCAATTCTGCCGCGCCTTGGAGCTAAAGTAAAGGGACAGGAACAGGGGACGGGGGCAGGGACAGGGTCAGGTAGGATCCTCAATGCCACTGTGAGGTAGCACCGCTTTGGCCAAAGCCCTCAAGGCCTTCCAGCCAATTGAAGGTTTGTCACTTGCCTTCGCCAAATACGGCTCGACCAAGTGATCCCCAGCATAAAACACGAAATAGGTAAAAGAACCATAAGGGGTAAACCCCATTTTCGCCGTTCGTAACACAAACGTCGCAAAATCAGTAAACCAACTCAACCTCTCTCGTTGAATCTGCCACCACACAAACTGCGTCCCAAACGCAATATGAGTCATCAAAACGAATGCTTTAACCTGCCACGGCTTCAGATGCTCATGCTCCATTGAAATCCCATGAAGCAAGTCAGAAGCCTCCTCAAGCGCCTCAGGGCGTATCGAAGAACCAAGCTCTGCAGCCTTATCAAGCACCTCACTATCCGCCAGCGGCTTGTAAAGGAAAAAAACCGGGAAATCCACTGAAAAATCGTGCGCAAGTTCCAAAGATTGAACAAGCCACTCCGGCCTCTCACCAGGCCCACCAGCCATAAAGTAGCCAGTAATCGAAATCCCAGACTCCTTCATCAACCTCAGCCCTTCCTCAAGGCGCTCTTGGCTGATACCCTTGTTGTAGATTTTGTTCCTCTGCCAGTCGTTCGCAGCCTCAATACCCACCCGCAGGTTTACACAACCACTTTCCCTAAGAAGAGCCAGATTCTCAGCAGTTACATGATCCGGCCTTGTAAAAGCGCTGTAAGGCAGCTTTTTGTGCAGCCCAACCCGGATGTATTCCGCCGCAAATTTTTCCACCCATTTCCTGTTGATCAAAAAGTTCAAATCAGTGAACTGGATAGTTCGCAACCCCATGGATTTATAGCGATCATAGTCGGCCTGAATTTCCTCGACAACCTTGATCGGATCCCGATATCGCAGATAGCGCTCGCCAGGATAACGCTTTTGGATCTCGGTCATTGAACAAAACGAGCACTTGGCAGGACATCCACGGCTGGCAGTTACAGGCAAAATCCCCCATATGTAAAAATTCGCCTCCAGGATATCACGGTCAAAGACGCTCCAATCAACCGCCACCATCTCGCAAGGTGGCAAAAGCTTAGCCTTTGGGGTTGGCTGGACGATTTTATCACCATCGCGGCGCCATAAACCAGGGACCGAATCTACCGATTCACCAGCCGCTAGGGCGTTTAGCAGGGCAAGCATCGGAATCTCGCCATCCCCCTCAAGCGCCCAATCAAAGGCAGGGCAACCAAGTACATCCTCAGTGGCCAAAGTCGCGTGATGCCCACCTCCAACCAGTGGGACCTGAACATGGCGTTTGATTTCCGTTGCGACATCCTTGGCCGCAGGAAAATATGGAGTCGAAAGGTACATCGCTACAAGATCCGGTTTGTATTCTTGAAGCGTCTTTTTTAGCTTTCGTTTCCATCCCCTTGTCGGAGTAGCCATGAAATCAAGGATTTTAACCTCATGGTCGCTGTGATGACGCACCCACGAACCCACCATGGCAATCCCCATATGCACATGTTCCTTTTTCATGACAATGTTTGGGTTAACCAAAAGCAGGCGAAGCTTGCGCATCAGGGCTCCTTCCGGGTCCAGCCAAAAGGCTCATCGCAATAAGTTACTCTCTTTTGTCCGGAATGTCGCCTGTGACATTTAAAATCACCAGCCAATCAGCACGTTGCTGATAATTTTGCCTTCCTTTTGTGACGCTTGGGCTGTAAATACTTCGATTGGCGACATTAACAAATGCCAGAGATGGCGACCTTATCAAAATCCAGAAATGACGACCTCATAAAAATGCCAGAGATGCTAGAATTTCACCCGCTATGCGTGTGCAACTTGTAAATCCACCGCCGTTCAGAATAAATGATCAATACGACGCACCAGATTTTCCCCAATTGGGGCTAGCCACTTTGGCTGGGTACCTGATAACCAAAGGTGTGACGGACATATCTGTGATTGATGCGAAGTTTGAGAGGCTTGATTATGATGCGATTTTAAGACGTTTGGCTGCTTACAAGCCTGATATCATTGGCATTACAGCAATGACAAACGAAGTCATTCAGGCCGCCAAAGTAGCCAGTCTTATCAAGGAAAGATTTCCGCAGATCACCACTGTAATCGGTGGGATACACGTTTCTGTCCTGCCGGAACAAACATTAAAGGAGTTTCCAAGCTTTGATATTGGCATAGTTGGACAGGGGGAAATCAGCCTTCACCAGTTGATTAAGGCCCTTGAGCAAGGTGGCGATCTGCAGGCTGTTAAAGGAATCGTTTACAGGTCTGATAACCAGATTCTGCAAAATGCACCACGCTTTGAAGCGGTTGACCTTGATTTTACACCTGCTTGGCACCTGTTTCCAAAGGCCAAAACCTATATGATTTCCAGCCAGCGCGGATGTCCTTTTAATTGTCCGTTTTGTGTAAACCCCAATGGACACCGGTTAAACAAACGTTCGATCCAAAGTGTGATTGATGAGATGACCATGTTGGCTGATGATTTTGGTGCTGCCAAAGTTGTTTTTGCAGACGAAGTTTTCAGCCTGGATCGCAAACGGACCATTGAGCTTTGCCAGGCGATGATTGGGGCTGGGCTTGCAAAGAAATTGACCTGGAAGGCTTCCACCCATGTCAATTCTGTAGATGTAGAAGTGTTTAAATTTATGAAGGATTCTGGCTGCTATCTAATAGAGCTAGGGATCGAAAGTGGAGATCCAGATATCCTAAAAGTTATGCACAAGGGCGTGACCATTGAAAAGATTCTAAAGGTCAGACAGGATGCCAAGGCCGCTGGTATACCCTTTGGTGCGCTATTTATCTTGGGCCATCCAAACGAGACGCTGCACACTGCCTGGCGGACTTTGAATCTGGCGGTGCGCCTTAATTCTGACCTGACCATTTTGGGAATCATGGTGCCTTTTCCGGGTACCAGAATTGGGGAAATGGCAAAATGTGGCGAAGGTGGTTATCGTTTGATTGCAAAGGATTGGAATGATTATGGAAAACAGCACGGGCATGCTGTTGAAATGCAAACTCTGAGCAGGCGTCAGCTCGAGTTATTGCAAGGGGTTGGGTACATCAGAGTGCTGCTTGAAAACGGGCGAATCGTCGACTTGGCTAAGTTTATTTGGCAGTTTAGGCGAGAGGCCATGGCGCTAGGTAAACGCCTGTTGAGCGTTGACCGAAGTTAGTTGGTGATATTGACAGCAAAGGTCCTGTTGCCTATCCTGCTTTTCCGAAAGGATGTGGGGGAGCCCATGATAAGAACTGTAGTATTGTTGGCACTTGTGTTGACGTTTGCCGCTTGTAAAAAGGAACAGGAGCCTACCCCTGAACCGGTGGTTGAGCAGGTGGAGGTTGTTAGACCCGAGGAGCAGGACCCTGACCGCCGTGGCAGGCGTAGGGCTGCAAGAGCCCAAGAGCAGGCTGCACAGGAGCAGGCTGCGCAGGAACAGGCTGCACAAGAGCAGGCTGCACAGGAACAGGCTGCGCAGGAGCAGGCTGCGCAAGAGCAAGCCCAGGCGGAACAAGCTGGTTCGCAGGCCGAGCAGGCAGCAGCGCAGGTTGGTGACGAACCTGACCCAGTGAATCCTGCGACAGCTGACCAACCAGACCAGCAGGCCGCAGCACAGGCAGGTGAACAGGTTCCGGAACAACCCCAGGAGCAAGCCCCAGCGCAGGCCCAGGAGCAAGCCCAGCAGCAAGCTCCCGGTCCACAGATCGCTCAAGCTCCAGTGCAGGCAGGACCAGATGGAAGTCAGCCTGTTGCGCAAGCTGGCAGGCCAAGCTTAAGGCAGCCCGAGGCAGGAGCGCCGGCTCTGCCAGACTTAAGGCTTTTGCTAACTATCAATGATATCAAGGAGCTGGCCTCATCCAAGGTTAATCTTCGTAGGGTCCCTTTGGTTGGTATCGAACCTTCCCCCAAGGTCGACTCCATCATGTACGCTCCTGTTAAAGGCAACAAATATGGTGTCGGGCTTCAGGTCTTTAGGGAGGATAGTGCCGTTTTTACAAGGGATCGCTTTAACTCAATGTTGGCCTCCTATCCTTCTGCCGTTGAGATTGCTGCCATTGCTGGTCGTACGTTCTTTGCGTATCGAGACGATCTTTTGTATATCGGCTTTATTTTGCCGGCTAAAAATCTGGTTTTTGTGCTGTCCTGTAGCCGCTCAATCTGTAACTCCGACAGTTTGTATGAATTGGCCAAAAAGGTAAGCTCAAGATCGAATAACCTGTAAACAAAACCTGATTTTGGGGATTTTGGGACCGAAAATTGGTTTGCAGGCCATCAGGCTTTAATCATGAAACTTTTGAACAAGTGGGCTAACCAGTCAATTATTTTGGTTCTTGGTACAGGTGGGGTCGGTAAAACGACGGTCTCCGCGGTTTTGGGCGGCCTTTTGGCGGCTTCAGGACGGCGAGTGCTGGTTGTTACAGTTGACCCATCCAACAGGCTTAAAGATGCTTTGGGCCTATCTGGTAAGTCTGGGGTCGAGGAGCCTGTTCCTGTTGAGGCCTTTGGCGGGGCGGACTCGACCGGTTCCTTGTCCGCCATGATTCTTGACACCAAGACAGAGTTGGACCGCTTGGCTGTTTTAATGATGCCTGATGAAAAGGCTAGGGCCGCTATAACTGACCATGTTTTTTACCAAAAGGCCGCGGCCAAGATGGCTGGGACCCACGAATACATGAGCATGATCAGGCTGCTTGAGGCTTTGGACTCCGGTTTATACGATGTGATAGTGCTGGATACGCCGCCAAAAGAGCACGCGCTTGCCTTTTTAGATGCCCCCGCGAAATTGGATGCCTTGCTTAATGCGGACATCTTCAAGGCCTTTGTGTCCGCTTCTTCTGGCCTGTCGCGTCTTGGGATGGGTGCCATGCGTTGGCGCAATGTGATTCTTAAGGGGATAGGTCGTTTTGCCGGCGAGGAAAATTTCCTTGCAGTGCTGGATTTTGTGCTGGCCTTTACTCCTTTGTTTGACGACATCCGTAAACAGGCCGCCAAATTTGAACAGTATCTAAAGGGTGGCCAGGCTTCGACTGTATTTGTTACGCGGCCGGAGCTTCAGTCTGTTTCTCCTACAAAAGACGCCTTTAAGTCGCTGGAGCAACGTGGGATCAAGCCTGATGCCTTGATTGTAAACAGGGTGCGTACGTGGCCACCACACGGTTGTCCTAGCGAAGGCTGTCACCCCATAGATGGCGAACAGTTAAAGGACACCTTGGCCAATAGCGGGATTTTGGAACTTGCAGATGTCAGTAACAGGGATCGCCTGGCAAATGCGATCCAGAAAATAGCCGAAGCCTATAGAGCGGTGTCTGTCGAAGATGCCAGAGTTATTGAAGAATTGACAGAGGCCGCCTTTCCAGCAGCCACCGTGACCCTGCCTCTGTTGCAAGACGACGTCAAGGACCTTCAATCGTTAGGTGGGTTTGCAAAGGTCGTGCGTGACAGGCTAGGGCAGTTTGAGCCACCCCTGGGCCCCTCCTAGAACTCGGCTTTAAGCCCCAGAATTGGCAGTATCAGTGATGCCCCTACAAAACCCATCTTGCTGTAGTCGTAGCTGTACAGCACCCCTTCAGCATTATTACGGAAATAAACGTTCTGGATTTCAAGATAAAGGCCAAGCTTCCATTGATTAAATACCCATTCTTTGTCGACTCTTAGGTCAAGCTGATGAAACAAGGGCAAGCGCTTGGAGTTGATGGTCGCGTTGGGGATGGCCACATAGCGGTCCAAGTCGGCATCATAGACGGACCCATCTGCAGGGGTGTACGGATTTCCACTTGCCAGGCGGAATCTTAAGCCAATCGACCAGTGTCGTGGCAGCTCGTAGCTTGCCAAGATGTTTAGCAGGTGGTTTTGCTCAAAGTCGGATGATCGATAGGCCTTGCTCTTGAAATCCCAGATCTGGGAAACAGTGTAAGTATATGCAATCCAACCAAAAAGCTTTCCTCCAGCAATCTTTGAACCTGGCACCAAGCGAAGCAGGAAGTCAGCACCAAAGGCCCTGCCAAACCCCTTGTTGTTATAGCGTTCGGTGCGGTCATCCGAGAATTCAACGCGATTAAACAGCCACTTGTAAAAGCCGTTGACCGACAGCGTCAGGCCGTCGATTGGCGTGTATTCAGCGCCTCCCAACAGGTGGGCGGCTGCCTCTGGCCCAAGGTCAGGATTTCCAAAGTCCGGGATGTAGGCATAGATAGGCGGTGGCTGTCGATAAAGTCCGCCTGCGAGTTTTAATGCCAGCTTGTCTTTTAGCACCTCAAATCTGTTTGAAAGCCTTGGATCGATGGACCAACTTTGCCATGTCCCAACAAACACATCTGCTCGAACTGATGGAACTATCGTCCACCAAGGAGTCGCGTCCCAGGTAACCGACATGAAGGGGCCAATCTGGCCCATATAGAACTCGCCTTTGGTGTGTAAAACAGCCCTTGAGGAAAGCGGGACTCCAACCATTCCAGGGCGGTCCATATTTGGCGAGGTAATGTCATATCTTTGAACATCCAATCGAAGATCTAGGCCAGTGTTCATCTTTACCTTTTGGTGGGCCTGCCAGTTGAATTCCTCACGAATCGCAACTGGAATGGTTTTAAGCTCGGCGGTAATCTGTTTAAAAACATCGACTTCCACCCCCATATAACCTAGCTGTAGTGACAGCAAGTTTGTAATCGCCGCAGACTGCTGGCGCTTCCACTGGAGCAAGAAGTTGTGGCCAAACAACGACATACCTAGGTTGCCAGCAAATTTGGGTTCATGCCCTTCAGCTTTTTTGTTAATCAGCGCCACAGCGTCATCAGTTCCATTGATGAAAATCATGAAACGGTCACGTTCACCAAGGCGATGTTGCCATTTCAACTGGTAGTCGTAGTATCTTGGCGCGGTCGTCAGTTGCCGGTCTTCCCCAAAGTCGATCAGCTTCAAGATCCCATCAATGTAGGAGCGGCGAAAGGCCACCTGGATGTCCCCATCCTTCGAATACGGGCCTCCAATCATTGCACCGGCGTGAATCATGTTGATGTCAACCGCTCCATGAATCCCAGTCAGCGGCTCTTCCTTTAAGGTGACGTTTACAATCCCAGCTGTTGCCCTGCCATAGGAGGCGTCAAAACCGGCTGGGACAAAGTCGATTTTTTGAATGAAATCAGGGTGTATCACTGAATATAGTCCGCCAAAGTGATACAACAGCACAAAAGGCTGCTGATTTAATAGCACCTGGGAGTCAAACGGCGGACTGCCAAATACCACCAGATAGCCGGCCCCAAGCGCAGAGCGGCCAATTCCAGGCAGGTTTTCCACCATTTTTAAAACATCGCCGCCTGACCCTGGAAGCCTTCGCAATTCACCGGCCTCAAGCGTTTGGCGGGCCACAAACCTGGCCTCTTTTGGTGCCCTGATGATGGTCTGGTTGGAGGATTCAAACTGACGTTCCAGGTAGATCGTGCCTTCACCTATCTTGTCTGGTTCCACGGTGAATTCTTTGCGGATTTCGCGGTACTCACCCTCTGGGATGTAAAGGGTGTATAGGCCTGGATTCACATCCGCAACTTCCATGACGCCATCAAAGGCAGTGACTGAAACGCCGTTTTCTTCCAAGATTCCAGAGATGCCATCCACGGGTTCTCTGACGGCTTTCAGAAGTACCTTGAATCTATAGACAATCTGGCGTTCCTTTTGCGAGATATCAAAGGTATATCGATAGGTTACCTGGACTGCAACTGGTTCCTGGTCCATCGTGGCGGGTTTGAATGAAAAGCCTTTGACCGCTTCCAGTGCAAGGTCGTTTAAAGCTTCGGCATCCGAGCCTGTTACCTCTGCGTCGCTGACTACGCCTGCCTCATCAATGGTGATCATCAAGGTGACTACATAGGAGCCAGGTTCCAGCGCCAGGTCTGGAGGCAGTTTTGCCTGGACAAACTCCAAAAGCTCGGGCGGTGTAATGACTGGTTCTTGGTTTTGGGGCGGCTCCTGCTGGGCGATTGGGTCTTGCGAAAACGCGGCCACAGGCGTCACTAGCAGGATGAATATGGCGAATTTGCTAAAAAAGTGCCTGTTCATGGTAGCTCTCCTGCGTCTCGAACTACCGCGTAATTGGGGCCAGCAACATCACAAAGGGGGTCGATTAGCGGCACGACGGGAAACGTGACGAAAGCGACTCCAAGCCTGTCATCCCTGGCAAACACCCACATCGTTGTTTGTTCAGGCATGGCCTCCAATTCCCAGGCCGTCCATTCATTTGATATCTCCAAGGCGCCGTCTTCACCAATCGAGGCCATGCTGGTTTTGATGCTTCGAAATCTTCCAGAAGTGGCCACCCACGAGAAAAACACAAACTCCTCGTCGCCACCTGCATCTGGGTTGAATTCGATGGCATCATCAAAAAGCCGCGGCTCCAGTTTGATTCTTTTACCTGGGCAAACAGCCAAAGTGTTTGAAACGGCGTCGGTCGAAGCTACGGTTTGGCCATCATATAGAACCTCGAAGCCCGGGTTTTTGTTTGGGACGCGACCTTCTTTGGGCGCTCTGAACGCCACCCGTTTATAGCCTTCGCGTTTTAGCTCTTGTCCGTCTATTTCCACCGTGATGGTCACGTGGAACATCAATTCAAGTCCCTTTTCCAGCAGGCAGACCTTAAACATGGCAAAGGCGTCGTCCTGGCATGTCTTTAGCTGGGCTGCTTCATATTGACTGCACTTGTCCCAAGCGGCCAAGGCGCTGTTATTACACTCGTCGTCTTGTTCAATGGTTCCCCTAATGAATTCCATGTATTCAGCGGCGCTGTCCGCAAGAAAATCAATCATCGTAGACAGGACTTGGCCGTCAAAGGTAGCAGTTCGAGCCTCAAAATCGGTGTCCAAAACAGGTATTTCAGGCACAGCACAGGCAAAGGTGGCCTCTGCCCCAAGTGACATTGGGCATACCGCCCACTCCAAGTCTTTCAGGGCCGTTTGTTGGAGATTTCCCGTTTCATCTGGGCCTGGCATGGCAACCACGACATGCAGCGTTACAGAGCCTGGGTTTTCTTGGGTAAACGGCACTTCTGGAGGATTTGCAACGATTCCAAGAATGCGAGGCTTGTCCACAAAGCTGGAGGGGCTGAATTCAGGGGCGCAGGCGGCAACAAAGAGTACTGCAATCAAAGCGATTCGCCACATGATAAACCTCGCGTCCTAGGAGCCCTGTGGCAAGAACACCACAGTCCACTTTACTTTATATGCAATTGGCTGTCCGTTTCTGGTAGCTGGCGAAAATCTTAGGCCTTCTACAGCTCGTTTGGCCTCGACGTTAAAGGCCTCAAGGTCCCCCTTTGTAACTTCAGCCTTTGCAACTTTGCCATCGGCATCAACGTGAAGCTGCAAGGTCACCCTGACTACTCGCCCCAACTCCCTGTGTTCATTTGGATAAACCCCTTGGACCTGATTTTGAGCCTTTGGTGGGACAATAACCACTTTTTCCGGGGCCTTTTGTTCGGCGGTTGCTTCTGGTTGCGAGACCCTGGGAGCATCAGGACCATCTCGTTTGAAACCCCTTGCATCTACAGATGGATCGCCAAAAAGGTTCGTTTGTTCGCCAGTTTGAACTGCCACGCCGCCATTAAGAGCCACGTTGGACAGGACCAACGGTGCTGGCTTTTTGGGCTCAGTTGGCTTTGCCTCTGGTTCAGGTTTTTTGGCCTCAGGTTCGGCGGCAGGTTTGGGCGGTTTTGGTTGTGAAGCTGGCTTGCTTTGAGGCTGCTTTGGAGGCTTTTTTGCTGGGGCCGGGGCAGGGGCAGGTTCAGGGACAGGGGCAGGTTCAGGGACGGGTTCAGGTTCAGGGACAGGGGCGGGTGGCTTGGCCAGTAGCTCCGCGATTTGCTGTTTTCTGACTTCAATTGGAACCGGGGCAACTTTTCGGGCTGGCTTTGTGGGCGCTTCAAGTTGACGTCGTGGTGTAAATTCAATGACTGCCACGTGCAGCAGCAGTGATACAACCACAAATATCGCCAGTTGTTTGTTGCGATCCATCAATTTACCAACTGCTTTACAGCCCTTTTCAAGCTAGGGTTCAATCCCTGGAATCGATTGTTCTTCAACGTTTAAAGCCACGTTGCCTACGCCTCTTAACTTCACGAAATCAATGACTCTTGTAACCTTACCATAGGCCAAATCCTTATCGGCCGACAGCACTGCATCAGGGACTCTGCCTCCTGCCTCATTCGCCCTGCGGTCGATGTAAGCCCCGATTTTTTCAAGGGTAGTTGGTTCTCCGTTTAGATACAGGGCGCCTGCCTGGTCTAAAATCAGGTTTAAAGGCACATCCTTTGGCTCTGGTGGTGCCCCCGAGTGTGCCTTTGGTAGGGTAAGTGCAATTTCTCGCAGGTTTTTTTCCTGTTGCATGAATATGTTGGCTGTGACCATAAAGATGATCAGCAGGACCAGGAATATGTCGACCAATGGAGTGACGTTGATGCTGGATATCAAGTCATCTTCAGGTTCATTTCTCTTCGCAGCCATCTTCTCCTCCATAGGCGCAGCGCATGCGGTGGGTGCTTATCTCCCTGGCCTGCTCGACTGCGGCGTTAACTCGTTTGCGAAACACGTTGTAAAACATGACGGCTGGAAGGGCGACCACAAGTCCAATTGCGGTTGCAATCAAGGCCTCTGAGATGCTTTGCATCAAAAGGGCGTTTTTTTCAGTATTTTCAGCTATGTCTGATAGTCTAAAAAACGCGGCCATGATCCCGATGACGGTTCCAAGCAATCCTATGAAGGGGGCGTTGTTGCCGAGGGTGGCCAGGAATGTGAGGCCTTGTTCATAGCGGTTTTTTTGCTTTCGTAGCTCTGATTCGACTGCATTTTCGGCGTCTTCACGGCCGACACCTGCTTCATGGACCTCGACAATAAGCTTAGCTACGAGGTTTTCCATGCAGTCTTGACAGACTTTGGCTGGTTTTCCATGGGCCAGGGCATGGACGGCGTCTGGCCTGACTCGTCGTCTGGCATAGAAGATCCAACGTTCGATAATGACGGCAATAGACGCCACCGAGAGGCCGACTAGGAGCCACAGGATCCAGTCAACGCCGATTCCGATGAAGAAGTCTTGTAAGAGGCCTGCAAAGTTCACAAAAGCCCTCCAAAATCAAGATAAGGCGGGTGTTAAAATGGCGCTTTAAACAGTGTAAGTCAAGCATTTGCATGCAACGCAGGGTGGCCAAAAGGCGAACTGGCTCACAAATGCGGTTGCATCAATGAACGCCAGTTGTTATTCCCTGGTCCTGTCCCTGTCCCCGCCTGTCCGTTTGTGCCCCAAAAACACCTTGGCACTTGACTAATATGCGTATAGTGCGCATTCATTTTCGGACCGTGGGCGTCCGATTGGAGGTTTTATGGAGCTGTCAATTCTGAGCGTGTTTGGGGCTGGGTTGCTGACCTTTTTGTCGCCTTGTGTGCTGCCTTTGATTCCAGTTTATCTTGGAATTTTGGCGGGTAGTGCGGATCAGGGGGCTAATCCTGGACGTATGCGCGCTTTGATTGCTACTGCAATTTTTTCTTTGGGCTTTACCTTGGTCTTTGCCTTGATGGGGTTGTCTGCGACCTTTTTGGGGCGAGTGTTGATTCACCATAAGTTGCTGTTCCAGCAGTTGGGTGGAATTCTTGTTTTGCTGCTTGGACTTAGGTTTATGGGCTATCTGAACCTGCCATTTTTGGAGAACGCGTCTGGTGGAGGGATGGCCAAGATTAAGACCAGGTTTCACTACGTTAACGTCTTTTTGCTGGGTCTGTTTTTCGCCTTTGCTTGGACCCCTTGTATTGGTTCAGTTTTGGGGGCGGTTCTCACTTTCACGTCCTTGAAGACGACCAACCCCATTGAGGGTGTCGCCTATCTGTCAGCCTACAGCATGGGATTTGCTGTGCCTTTGTTGCTGATTTCTGCCATAGCTGGTCCTGCTTTGACCGCGCTCAAAAAGGCTAGGCAGTTTATTCCAGTTTTTGAAAAGGTGACTGGCGTATTGATGGTGGTAGTTGGTTTGCTTTTGGCCACAGACCAATTTGGAATCATTGACAAGGCGTTTTCTTCGCCAAGTAGCGATGAGACTGAACTGGTAATTGCAGCTGATTTGACACCACAGGCGCCCAAGGCTCAAGTTGATGGCGGTAATAACCCCTTCGTCATAAATGAGAATCCCAGCTCTTGCGATGCCCAGGACGCCGCCCAGTGTGACACTCCTGAGGCCCCTAGCCGACCTGCAATGTTGAAATTCTTCAGCCCCAACTGCCCAGTTTGTCGCCAGATGATCCCCACAGTTAACGCCTTGAAGCACGAATGTTCCGACCGATCAGTAGAACTTCGTGAAGTCGACATATCCACCCCAGAAGGGCGCATTCTTGCAAACAACTATGGAATCCGAGGCATCCCAGTATTTGTATTCGTTGATGCCCAAGGCAAGGAGGTCTCAAGGCTAGTCGGCTATCAAACCCTGTCAGCCCTAGAACAAGCCATGAGCGTGTTAATCGGCGAAGCCTGCCCAAGCGAATACCGGGAACTCCCCCCAAATTTCAACGTCCGCGGCCAATAAAACAGCGTCCAAGCCCCTGCCTCACCGTCCGGGGCCGATCAGGCGCGTTAGCAGGTCGGTTACTAGTACCGCTGGTGCGACATTTCCCCTTTTGAAGCGTAAGTCGGTGTCTACAGCCTGGTTTAGGAATGTAACCAGTTCATGATGGGTGTATCTCGATGTCGCTTTTCTTAGCCTTTCCCACATGAATGGCCATGAAAGATTTAGGCTTTTCATGGCTGTCTTGTCGTCTACCCGCTGTTTCACCAAGTCACATGCAATTAGCAGGTTTCTGGCATGTCTGTTGACACCATACATGATTCGGATTGCTTGTGATTTTGGGTCCTTGGCATCTTCTACATCGCGAGTCGCTATCTTTATCGCCAGTTTCAGATTCCTGTTCGAGATAGCCTCATCAAGGTCCCAAGGGTTGGATTTTCTGCTTCTTAAAACTAGCCCCTGCAAGTTTTCAGCAGTTGCTTTGCCACCTGGGCCAAGGTAATCAGCCAAGGCCGTGACAGCGGCTTCTATGCTGCCTCTGTCTGGCCCAACAAGGTCCAGGATTAAAAATGAGACTCCTGGAGCAAGGGTTATCTTGTTTTCAGCTGCCAGCCTTTCGACCAAAGTCTGGGCGGCTCGATCCTTTAAATCAGCAACCGCGACAGCAACCCCAACCTCCTTGATTGCCTTCGCCATTGGAGACGTTTCAGATTTTCTGTTACCTGTCAGTACCAATCTAACGTGGGGAGGCCACGAAGAAATCATTCTTTTCAGCTCTGATGGCAGTTTTTCGCCCTTTCCACAACCAGTTATCAGGACCAATGTGCCATCATCAAACATCGGTACATTGATTGCGATCTCACCTAATCTAGCCCAGGCCTCAGTCTTGGCAGGCTCTGCGTCCAGCCGTTCAGTGGTAATCACAGTAGACGTCTTTTTTAGGTCCGCCTCCATCAACTCAAGCGCCCCGTTAGCAATGAAATCATCCCCACCCGCAAGATAGATAGCAAAGACTAAACTTCCTGAATCCATTTGTTTTTTTACAGGTTCAAGCTCTGGGATGCTCAACGGTGGCTCCTTTTGAAAAGGCGTTGTCATTTTGAATGTAAGGACCCCAAAAAGCAACAGCCAGCCCAGGGGAAAACTGGCGGCGTCAAAGCGACTTGAAAAAACTGGCTGGAATCTGAGGCCGCGTCTTGATAAGCTCCAACGCTTTCTTGGCGGTAGCTTCAAGGTGAAAGGAACGCCCAACCCCAACGAGTATTTTGGTCCAAGTGGCCGCATTGCTCAGGCTATGACGAACTATGAGGTGCGACCTGAGCAAGTCGCCATGATGGACGCTGTCCAAGCGGCCATCGCCACGTCTGATGTATGCCTTATCGAGGCCGGAACAGGGGTTGGAAAGACTTTGGCATATCTGGTGCCTTCAGTGATTTCAGGCAGACAAACTGTTGTTGCTACCGGAACAAAGGCACTGATGGACCAGATCTACGGCAAAGACGTCCCATTTTTGAACAATGTCCTAGCCGAATCTTTTACCGCTGTTTTGCTTAAAGGCAGGTCAAATTACCTTTGTTTAACAAGGCTTAAGGAAGCCAGGGTCAAGATATCCTCCCTCAACGATGAGGACCGCGCCATTTTGACCAGGGTTCGCAAGTGGGCATTGCGCACCGATAACGGAGATATCGCGGAACTAGCCGATCTTCCAGAGGGAACGCCCATGCTAAGGACGCTGACCTCTTCTGTGGAGGACTGCGGCGGAAGGATGTGTCCTGACTTTGCCGACTGCTTCGTATACAAGGCAAGGGCCCGTGCGCTAAAGGCTGATTTAGTGATAACAAATCACCACCTTTTGATCGCTGACATGGCTTTAAGCGAGGATCCAGGTGGCCCAATCCTTCCCGCTGAAGCCAACTTGATCATTGATGAGGCTCACGGACTTGAAGATGTTGCAACCGAGTTGCTTGGTAGGACTTTGACCTCTCATCAGGTCAGCGAGCTTGGCAGGGAAGTCGCTGAGCTTGCCAAGCTAGAACGGACCTTTCATGGCTTTGAGTTAAAGAACGCGGCATCTGGGATTGTCAAAGGTTTTGCCGGATTTTTGGCCGCTTTAGCGCCAACTGATACTCGTCGCAAGCTTGAAAGTAACAACCCAAAAGCAAAAGAACTTTGGCATGAATTAGACATAGATTTAGAGGCTATAGAGCTTCGCACACTAGAGATTGCCAAGGAATTGGACCGTGCGCCTGATGTGTCGACGAAAACCGCGCAGGCTCGTGCCTTGCTCGCCGAGGTGATGGTTGGTTTTGACACCAATTTGATAAGGCTTGTCGAGCGAAAAGGCCGATTCGGAGCTGTTTCTGCCTTGCCAGTCACTGTGTCAGAGATTCTCGAAGAAAAGCTGTTTTTAACTGGAAGACCTGTGATACTGACCAGTGCCACATTGACCGTGGATGGCAGTACTGAGTTTCTGCGCTCCAGATTGGGCGTTCCAGAAGGTGCGCCAGAGCTAGTTTTAGCCAGCCCTTTCAATTTTCAAAAGCAGGCCATTATCTACGCGCCCAAAGAACTTCCTGCGCCGGATTCTGCGCTATATTTCGAGCATTTCATAAATGAAACCATGTCCTTGTTGACAGCAACGCATGGTAGGGCATTTGTCCTGTTTACCAGCCGCGCTGCAATGCTTCGCGCCACACAAGCCGCACGCTCAGAGCTGACCCTTCCAATCTTGTGTCAAGGAGAAGCCCCCAGACACGAGTTACTACGCCAGTTCAAGGCCACCAAAGGAGCCTGCCTCTTTGGAACCGCCTCGTTTTGGGAGGGAGTAGACGTTGTAGGCGACGCCTTGTCTTTGGTAATAATAGATCGCCTGCCGTTCGATCCCCCCGACGATCCAATCCTCCAGGCCAGAGTGGAACTGCTAACTGAAGCAGGTCGCAACTCGTTCAAGGAGTACAACATACCCCTGGCTGTAATCAAACTCCGGCAAGGATTTGGCCGCCTGATCAGAAGCAGAACTGATCGCGGAATAGTAGCAATACTAGATTCAAGAATAAGAACCAGAAGTTACGGCAACATTTTTCTGCGAAGCCTACCACCAGCCCCAGTGCTTGATGATTTAGAAGAAGTAAAAGACTGGGCCAAGCAAAATCTAAAGAAGCGCCGCCGGCGGTAGGACGGGGTCAGGGACGGGGACAGGGGGCAGGGTCAGTTCAGTCCTTTGCCAAAGACGAAGACGAATCCCACCATTGCTCTGAAGATGGCGTCTAGGCTAGGTGCCCTGCTCAATTTATTGCATTGCACCATTCCTTGCTCGGGAGCGGGGGTACAGCTATCGAAACCTGGGCCAAAACCCCAGATCGGGCCAGCCTCAAATGTGGTGAAAATATTAACGTTTTTGGCGACGCGACCCTCCAGACCCAGGTGGAAAAGCAGCGGCAGATGAACTGAAACCCGGTAATCTGTAGTAAACAAGAAAGTTGGAGAAAATCTAGTCCCCCAATGCAAGTGCAGCCTACTCATAACATCGTAGCCCATAACCAGTTCAGGTATTGATGCTTGGATTCCCACTTTAATATCAGGCTTATAGCTCACGTAAAACGATGGCCGAGCCAACAAAGACATCTGGAAGCGGCCACGATCTACCACGTTTAGCTTCACCCTGGTACCAAACGAGTTACCAAGCCGGACCTCCTCTTTAGTAATTGGCCCAAAATAGTGGAACGTAGCAAAGGGGGCAACCTCAAGGTGTCTTTGCACCGGCACGTAAACCGCCAACTGCACGTCCGGAAAACCACCCGAAACTTCAATCCCATAAACATTGGGAGCCATGGTATGCCCACCCTGGGTGGTCCAGGCGAGGGCCGCAGCAGGAATAATCAACGCAATCAGCAGAGCTACAACAAAACGCATGGCCCCTCCAACGGACATAAAACCTCTGGAATTATCCCTCAACAGCCAATTAAATGACAACTTCACGACAGTCCACCAAATTCACCGCCAAAGAATGATTTTGTAGCCAAGTCGGAGCTTCTTTTGGGGCCAGGGACAGGGTCAGGGGACAGGGACAGGGCCAGGGAGACGCTTGTGCTGATCTGCAGGATTTGGAGCTAAAAGGCGGTCGAGAGGGCACCCAGCAACATGGTCCGGGGGCAATCCTGGAGGGCGCTATCGGGAGTTGCCGACAGTCGGGGTGGCTACGGGAGATTTTGGGTCCGGAAGGATGCCCCCGGACATGTTTTACAACTGTAACGAAGAGATCAAACGCCAAAGCCCAACAAACATCAGGAACCAAAACATGCTAATTAGCAGGATCTGTAGCTGGATAAGGGACAGGGTCAGGGACAGGGCCAGGCGTAGGATCAGGGCAGGGACCTTGCGAGGCGGAAGCCTAGGTTTGGCTGCCTGCCAATTGGGGTATTACCATGGCGGAAAGCTGACCTTAACAGGCCAGCACCACTACTTAGATTGCCGCCACGATTAGCCCGCGAGCTGCCGGTGCTAGGCCCTACTGGATCAGAGCAACCTTGCTCACACATACTGTAGTAGGTGGTACTGTACCAGTCGTTCACCCACTCCGAAACATTGCCATGAACATCGTACAAACCCCAATGGTTTGGCAGCTTTTGTGCAACCGGTTGGCTTTTACTACCCGAGTTATAGCCGTACCAAGCAATGTCTGGAAGTCCAATTCCAAAAGGATTACCCGCGTCACATATTGGTTCCCCATTGTGGCCAACATTGCTGCCAATCCAGTACGCTGTTGTAGTTCCAGCTCGGGCGGCATATTCCCATTCTGCCTCGGTAGGCAAACGATAACCTGTGCACAAAAGACCAACAAAAGTTACATTGCAGGAATAGTTGCCACCACCTGGAGTTCCCGAACAATTGGACAGCTGATAGCAAGGTTGAAAGCCTTCTTCAGTAGAAAGGGCGTTAGCATAAGCCACAGTATCAAACCAGTTGACCTGTTCCACAGGACAATCATCACCACAGGCGGTGTTGTAAGAAGGATTGTTGCTAAAAATGGCCTTCCATTCACCTTGAGTCACTTCAGTCTGTTTCATTAAAAAAGGACGTGTAATCGTGACTGGATGAACTGGCCCCTCATTTGCCCATCGGCATCCCTCATCACTAGGTGACCCCATCTCAAAAGTACATGCCGGCAGCAAGCACCAGCCGTTGTTGCAAATGGTCGATGCTGTACACCCATCGACCGGTACACAGTTACCGCCAACCGGACGGTAGCCTTCGATACAGATGCACAAGGGCTGATTCAAAGCTGTGACTACACATGAACCATAACCACTGCAGGTGATACCAGAACAAGGATCTGTAGGGGAGACGCAAGCGTGGCCATCCCAGTCGTACCCTTGGTTACAGACACACATGGCCTCATTGGTAGCGGTGATTAGACAGGAACTGTTGCTGCCGCAGTCGACACTTGAACATGGGTTGGTAGTGGCAGTGCAACCTTGGCCATCCCAATCGTACCCTTGGTTACAGATGCACAAGGCCTCGTTGGCAGCGGTGACCACACAAGAGCCTTGGTTGCTGCAGGTGACTTGGGCGCATGCATCTTCAATACAAGCCTGGCCCACTCGACGGTATCCTTGGTTACAGATGCACAGGGCCTCGTTGGCAGCGGTGACTACACAAGAACCTTGGTTGCTGCAGGTGACTCCGGCGCATGCATCTTCAATACAAGCTTGGCCCACTCGACGGTATCCTTGGTTACAGATGCACAGGGCCTCGTTGGCGGAGGTGACCACACAAGAGCCTTGGTTGCTGCAGGTGACTTGGGCGCATGCATCTTCAATGCAAGCCTCGCCCACTCGACGGTATCCTTGGTTACAGATGCACAAGGCCTCGTTGGCGGCGGTGACCACACAAGAGCTATTGTTACCACAGTCGACATTTGAACACGCATTTGTAGCGGCTAAGCAATCGTTTCCAACGTTATGGTAGCCTTGGTCACAGATACACAAGGGTTCACTGGTTCCTGTGACTACACAAGAGCCATTTTCACTGCAATCAATGTCTTCACAGGGCGAGTTTGGCACTCCGCCTCCTCCTTCATCCCACATGCATGCAGGACCGTTAGAAAGATAGCCAGGCCGGCAAATGCATACGGGGGTATTGTCATGAGCAATGGCGCAGACGCCTCCGCCTACACATGTGATCCCTTCACAGGGGTTTTCTTCCGGGGATTCCTGGCAAACATCTTCTTTCAGTGTAAATCCTGGGTCGCAGATGCAGATTGGCCCGACGGCACCAATGGCGCAACGTCCATGGGTGCCACAGTCGACATTAGTACATACATTTGTGGCGGCGACGCAATTGTTCTCAACAGCGCTGTAGCCCTCGTCACAGACACACAAGGCCTCATTTGAGGCGGTGACTATACAAGAACCCTTGTAACTACAGAAGACGTCTTCACAGGGTGAATCTGGTACTTCATCCTCCAGACATTGAGCTCCGTCAGAATGATGGCCAGGGCGGCAAAGGCAGACGGGGGTACTGTCATGCGCAACAGTGCAGACACCGTTGCCGGCACACATGACGTTTTTGCATGGATCGTCCACTGGGGACTCCTGGCAAAGGTCGTTTATTAGTGTAAATCCTGGGTCGCAGACGCAGATTGGTCCAACAGCGCCAAGTGCGCAACGTCCATGGGTGCCACAGTCGACATTAGCACACACATTGGTGGTGACAACACAGGTGTTGTCTTCTTGGTGGAAGCCTTCGTCACAAACACACAAGGCTTCGTTGGCTGCGGTAACTACGCAAGAGCCATTGTTACCGCAGTTGGCGCTCAAACACGGGTCTGCGATGCATTGGTCGCCGTCTCGCATGTATCCTTGGTTACAAACACACAGGGCTTCGTTGGCTGCGGTAACTACGCAAGAGCCATTGTTACCGCAGTTGGCGCTCAAACACGGGTCTGCGATGCATTGGTCGCCGTCTCGCATGTATCCTTGGTTACAAACACACAAGGCTTCGTTGGCTGCGGTAACTACGCAAGAGCCATTGTTACCGCAGTTGGCGCTCAAACACGGGTCTGCGATGCATTGGTCGCCATCTCGCATGTATCCGGGGTTACAAACACACAAGGCTTTATTGGCGGCGGTAACTACACAGGAGCCATTGTTACCGCAGTTGGCACTCAAACACGGGTCTGCGATGCATTGGTCGCCATCTCGCATGTAGCCTTGGTCACAAACACACAAGGCTTTATTGGCGGCGGTAACCACGCAGGAACCAAAGCCGCTGCAATCGATGTTTGTACAGGGTGAGTCTGGTTCTTCCTCTGTGTCACCTTTCACGCACCTGTCACCGTCGGAATGATAGCCGGGACGGCAAAGGCAGACCGCGGTATTGTCGTGGGCAACCGCACAGACGCCATTGCCTTCACACACTACGCCTTCACAAGGGCTATCCACCAAGGTTTCCTGACAAGTATCGCCATGCAGTGTAAATCCATCGTCACAGATACAGATAGGCCCCTCAGCGCCAAGCGCACAGCGCCCGTGGTCGCCGCAGTCGAGCCCCAAACATGGATTCGTCACGGCAACGCAATCCTTACCCTCCAGGTGGTAGCCTTCGTTACAAACACACAGCGGCTCGTTTGCGGTGGTCACTACACAAAAACCGTGGTCACCACAGTCAACTTCAGAACATGGATTGGTCGTCACAACGCAATCCTTACCCTCCAGGTGGTAACCTTCGTTACAAACACACAGCGGCTCGTTTGCGGTGGTCACTACACAAAAACCATTGTCACCACAGTCAACTTCTGCACATGGACTAGGCACGGCAACGCAACTGTTGCCATCGAGGTGGTATCCCTGGTCACAGATACATAAGGCCTTGTTGCCAGCCGTCACAACGCAAGAGCCATAACCACCACAGGTGATACCTGCACAAGGCGAGCGTGGCACTTCATCTTCAACACAAGTGGCACCGTCGGAGTGATATCCTGTGCGACAAAGACACACTGCGGTTTTGCCCTGGACAACAGCACAGACGCCATTGCCATCACATGTGATCTCCGCACAAGGGTCATCAACTGGGGATTTCTTGCAAACCTCGTCTTGCACAGTGTAACCAGGGTCACAGATGCAGATTGGACCTTCAGCCCCAACTGCACAACGCCCACGACTGCCGCAGTCAACACCAACGCAGTAATTCTCGAACTGCTCGTCATCAAAGCCAAAATCGAAAGAGCGGTCGTTATTGCTAACACAGGCGATGAAAAACAGCGTAACTAAAGGCAAAACTCTCTTCAACATAGCAACCCTCCAGGCAACCGGCATCTATTCCAGAAACCACCGCCTCACAAACGAAAAATCAAGGGGTCAGCAGGTTCAGGCTAGCATCAGCATGGATCCACGTCAAGGGCAGGGCCGGGGAGAGGGATAGGAGCCGGGGACAGGACCCCAAGGTACTAGGGCAGCGACCTAGCTAGACGTAAGCCAATCATGTAGGCCGAGTAGGAAGGCGCAGCGTCGAGGCGTGCAGCTGATCGTAACTTGTCAGCATGGGCGATAAACCAGCCTCCACGATAAACCCGCGTCGTACCCCCCTGAAATCCAATTGGATCTGTACAGCCCTGTGCACAGTAGTCGTAATAGGTGGCACTGTAAAAGTCATACACCCATTCAGCTACACTGCCGTGAACATCATACAAACCCCATTGGTTTGGAAGCTTTTGCCCAACTGGATGGCTTTCATTACCCGAGCTGTAGGCATACCAGGCAATCTCAGGTAGTCCCGTCCCCGAAGGATCTCCGTTGTTACACACTGGCAACCCATTGGACCCAATGTTACTCCCAATCCAATAAGCGGTCGTTGTTCCAGCCCTAGTGGCATGTTCCCACTCTGCCTCGGTGGGCAATCGATATCCATTACACCTAAGACCAGCAAAACTTGCTGACGAGCAATTAAAGCTAGCGGTACCTGGGGTACCATTACATCCATACAGGGTATAGCACTGATTAAAACCGTCTTCCAAGGAAAGCCTGTTCGCATAATCAACCGCAGCATACCAGTTGACATTCTCTACAGGGCAGTCATCTCCACAAAGGTCGGCATGAGATGGATTGGTGCCATAAATCGCCTTCCATTCTCCTTGGGTCACCTCGGTCTGTTTCATGAAGAACGGACGTGTAATCGTGACTAGATGAACTGGCCCCTCGTTATTCTTTCGGCATCCCTCATTACTAGGAGACCCCATTTGAAAGGTGCACGCAGGGATCAAGCACCAGCCGTTCGCACAAACACTCGGGGCTTCACACACAGGATCGTCCTCAACACAGTTGGTTCCATCTGGACGATAGCCTTGATTACAGACGCATAAGGCTTCATTCAAACCTGTAACCACACAAGAACCATGGCCGCCGCAGTTGATACCTGTACATGGGCTAGCAATACAATTGTCTCCATTGCGAAGGTATCCTGGGTTACAGACACACAAGGGGTTATTGTCGGCTGTGACTACGCAAGAGCTGTTGGTTCCGCAGTTGACACCTATACATGGGCTGGCAATACAATTTTCGCCATCGCGAAGGTATCCTGGGTCACATACACACAAGGGCTCATCGTCGGCAGTGGCCACGCAAGAGCTGTTGGTGCCGCAGTTGACACCTGCGCATGGATTAGGCACAGGCTCGCAGGTGTTACCATTGCGGCTGAAGCCCTCGTTACAGACGCATAGAGGTTGATTGGAACCTGTGATTACACAGAAGCCATTGCCACCGCAGGCAACACCAGAACATACGTTAGGTTTGCATTCATTGTTTACGCGACGGAAGCCCTCGTTACATACACACCTGGGGTCAAAGTAACCATCGACCACACAGAAACCATTAGCGCAGCTATAATCCATACATGGATTAGGGTGGCAATTTGGGCCATGGTTAAAGTACCCGTAGTCGCATACACACAAGCCTTCGTTGGCTGCGGTGACTACACAAGAACTATGGGTGCCGCAGTGGGTCAATCTACATGGGCTATCCAAACATCTATCGCCATCGCGATAGGAGCCCTCGTTACAGATACACAACGCTTCGGCGGAATTAGTAACTACACAGGTACCCCTATTGCTGCAGGTGACATTTTTACACGGATTTTGGACACATTCATCGCCACTGCGAATGAAGCCTGGGTAGCAGATACACACGGGTTGATTGGAGACGTCGGTCACACAATAGCTATAGGTACCGCAGTCTTTGTTTGCACATCCAATTCTTTCGCAGTAATCGCCAAACCTATAGTAGCCATGGTCGCAGACACACACGTCTTGATTGTCAGCGGTGACCACACAAGAACCGTGTTCACTGCAGGTCTTTCCTGCACAAGGTGAGGGTGGCGCTACAACTTCCACGCATTTAGCACCGTCAGAGTAGTAACCAGGGCGGCAATGGCAGAAAGGGGTATTGTCATGGGCAAGGGCGCAGACGCCATTACCTGCACATGTGACGTTTTCACAGGGGTCATTTAAAGGGGTGACTTGGCAAACACCATCTTGCAGTGTGTATCCTGGGTCGCAGATGCAGATATGACCGGCGGCGCCAAGTGCGCAACTCCCATGCTCACCACAGTTGGCATTATCACATGGATTGGGCGTCAGAACGCAGTTGTCCCCAACGCTGTAGTAACCTTGGTCGCAGACACATAAGGCCTGCTTGCTGGCGGTGACCACACATGAACCTTTGAAGCCGCAGGTGATGCCTTCACAGGGCGAAACCTCCACCGTGTCTTTTACACAGACGGCACCGTCAGAATGATAGCCAGGACGGCAATGGCAGAAGGGGGTATTATCATGTGCGAGAGCACAGACTCCATTGCCCACACAAGTGACGTTTTCACAGGGGTCATTTACTGGTGTCACTTGGCAAACGCCATCTTGCAGCGTGTATCCAGGGTCGCAGATGCAGATCGGCCCGGCGGAGCCAAGTGCGCACCGTCCATGTGCACCGCAGTTGGCGTTCTCACATACGTCTGTATCGGGAACACACTCGTTGTTTACCGGGTGGTAGCCTTGGTCACATACACATAAGGCTTGATTATCAGCGGTTACTACACAGGACCCTTTGTAACTGCAGGTAATGTTTTCACATGGTGAAACTGGCGTTGCGTCTTTGACACAGACGGCACCATCGGAATGATAGCCAGGGCGGCAAAGACAGACCGCGGTGTTGTTGTGGGCAACAGCACATGCCCCATTGCCTGCACATACAACGTTTTTACAGGGGTCGTCTACTGGGGTTGCTTGGCAGATGCCGTCTTGCAGCGTGTATCCAGGGTCGCAGATGCAGATTGGCCCAACAGCGCCAAGTGCGCACCGTCCATGTTCACCGCAGTTGATATCTGCGCATGCATTCGTCGTGGCAACGCAGTTGTTGCCGTCGCGACGGTAGCCTTCGTGACAGATACATAATGCTTCTTTGGCAGCGGTGACTACACAATAACCCTTGTTGCTGCAGGAGACGCCCGCACACGGATCCGCGATACAATCGTTATCGTCCTGAATGTAGCCTCGGTTACAGAGACACATGGCCTCATTTTCGGCGGTGACTATGCAAGAGCTGTTGTTACCACAGTTGGCATTGAAACACGGGTCTGCGATACACTCGTTGTCAACTTGCAGGTAGCCTTGGTCACAGATACACAGCGGTTCGTTTTCGCCAGTGACAACACAAGAGCCAAAGCCACTGCAGGCGATGTCTTTACACGGCGATCCCGGTCCTTCACCACCTCCATCTAACAGACATGTGGCACCGTCGGAATGATAGCCATGGCGACAGATGCAGACGGGGGTATTATCATGCGCAACGGCACAGACACCATTGCCAGCACATACGATGTCTTTACAGGGGTCGTCAACGGTGGATTCTATGCAAACCCCGTCCTGCAGCGTGAATCCTTGGTCGCAGATGCAGATGGCCCCAACGGCGCCAAGTGCACAACGCCCGTGTGCGCCACAGTCGACCCCTGAACATGGATTGGTGGTCGCAACGCAGTTATCGTCCCCCTCCTGATGATAGCCTTGGTCACAGATACAAACGGCCTGATTGTCTGCATTGACCAGACAAGACCCATGCCCTCCGCAGGTGACGCCAGCACATGGGCCCGTAGTGGCAACGCAGTTATCGCCCCCCTCCTGATGATAGCCTTGGTCACAGATACAAACGGCCTGATTGTCTGCATTGACCAGACAAGACCCATGCCCTCCGCAGGTGACGCCAGCACATGGACCCGTAGTGGCAACGCAGTTATCGCCCCCCTCCTTATGATAGCCTTCATCACAGATACAAACGGCCTGATTGTCTGCATTGACCAGACAAGACCCATGCCCTCCGCAGGTGACGCCAGCACATGGACCAGCAGTGGCAACGCAGTTATCGCCCCCCTCCTGATGGTAGCCTTCATCACAGATACAAACGGCCTCATTGTCTGCGTTGACCAGACAAGACCCATGCCCTCCGCAAGTCACGCCAGCACAGGGCGAGCGTGGCACATCATCTTCCACGCAATTGGTACCGTCCGCGTGATAGCCAATGCGGCAAAGACACACCGCGGTTTTACCCTGGGTAACAGCACAGACTCCATGGTTATCGCAGGTGATTCCTTCACACGGGTCATCAGTCGGGGACTCCTTGCAAAGACCATCTTGCAGGGTATATCCCTGATCACAGATGCAAAGCGGCCCCTCAGCGCCAACTGCACAGTGCCCATGGGCACCACAGTCAAAACCGACACAATAGTTCTCGAACTGACCGGTCCCGCCACCACATGCAACAAAAAGCACGGTAACCAAAGGCAAGGCTCTCTTAAACATACAACCCCTCCAAGTCATCGACACGCTAGTCACGTGGAAAAACCACAAAGACCAAACCTATTGCGACCCTAGTGCGCACGCTACTCCTGCCATAAATTCGTGTCAACAGAAAGATCTGACAAAAAAAACAGTGGCTTAAGTTGCCAAAGCCCGTGGTCGTTATTTACCCCCGCAATCGATAAACGGTCCCCAAACAATCTGGTGGTACGAGTACCGAGGAAGGATAAACAAAAGCGGAGGGGGTACGGTGGGGGCTGACTAGGGCAGCGACCTTGCCAGTCTAAAGCCCACCCAGGATAAACCATTTGTGGGAATAGCAGAGTTACGGTAGGCTGATCGGCACTCCCCAGCGTTGTTCAAGTATGAGCCACCACGATAAGCCCGATTATTGCCTGTACTAGGTCCCAACGGATCAGTACAACCGTTCTTACAACTGTTGTAATGGTCATCAAACCGGTCATTAACCCATTCACTCACATTACCGTGAACATCGTACAGACCCCATTGATTTGGTAACCGATCCTTAACTTTTTGAGTCTTGCCAGCTGAGTTATATGAATACCAACCAGCCTCTGGTAGCCCAATTCCATCGGAGCTATTACCACATACCGGTTGCCCACTGTACCCAACATTGCTTCCCATCCAATACGCGGTGGTAGTTCCAGCTCTAGTCGCATATTCCCATTCTGCCTCGGTTGGTAAACGATAACCCGTACAGCCAGGACCAAGATAAGTTACATCGCAGGTATATTCGCCAGAACCTGGAGTACCTGTGCAAGACCCTATGCTGTAACATTTGGACAGGCCCTCTGTTGCGGAGAGTTTATCCGCATAACGAACCGCGTCATACCAATTGACATTGTCCACAGGGCACATAGCACAATAGGGTTGGCGCATCGACGGATTGGTGCCTGGAAAGACCGCCTCCCACTCATACTGGGTTACTTCAGTTCGCTTCATCCAGAACGGACGAGTAATCGTGACTGGATGAATTGGTCCCTCGTTATTAGACCGGCATCCCTCATCGTTAGGAGACCCCATTTGAAAGGTACACGCTGGGATCAAACACCAGTTGTCGGTGCAAGTACTTGAAGTCACGCATGCATCGTCCAATACACAGCTAGCACCAACGGGGCGGTAGCCTTTGTTACATACACACATGGGTTTAAGTGAGCCAGTGACTACGCAAGAACCTTTACCACCGCAGGTAACGTTATTACACGGATTAGGCTGACAAAGCGTACCTTGGCTAATGTACCCCTGGTTGCACACACATAAGGCCTCATTCGAAGGTGTGACTACACAATGGCCTTGATCACTGCAGGTAACTCCAAAGCAGGCATCTGCGACGCATTGATTGCCACTGTCAAGACGGTAGCCCTCGTCACAGACGCAGAGAGCTTGATTGGAAGCGTCGACTACGCAAGAACCATGTTCGGAGCAGGTAACTCCTGAACATACATCTGGGACGCACTCATTGCCATTGCCAGGACGGTAGCCCACGTCACAGATACATAAGGCTTGATAGGCAGAGGTGACTATACAAGCACCATTCCCAGCGCAAGAAACTCCAACGCATGGATTTGCGACACAGGAACTACCATTGTGGAGGTACCCTTCATTACAGACACATAACGCTTGGTTCTTGGATGTGACAACGCAATTGGCATTTGCGCCGCAATTGGCGGTTGCACATGGATTCTGTATGGGAAGGCAATCGTTCCCAGTGCTGTAATAGCCTTCGTCACAAACACACAGGGGGTCATTGTCGCCGGTGGGAACGCAAGAACCGTTGCCTCCGCAGTCGATGCCCGCGCATGGTGAATCCGGCGCCTCATCTTGCACGCACTCGTCGCCGTCAGAATGATAGCCAGGTCGGCACAGGCAGACAGGGGTATTGTCATGAGCAATCATGCAAACGCCGTCGCCTTCACATTCGACACCATCACAAGGGTCATTTACTGGGGCCACCTTGCAAACGCCACTTTGCACCGTGTATCCAGGGTCGCACACGCAGATGTGCCCCCCAACTCCAAGTGCACAACGTCCATGCTCGCCACAATTGACTCCCACACATGCATTTGGCGTAGGGATGCAATTGTTGCCTTCTGCATGGTAGCCTTGGTCACATATACATAAGGGTTGGTTGCCACCGGTTACTATACATGAGCCTTTAAAACTGCAGGTAACGTTTTTGCATGGTGAATCTGGTACCACGTCTTGCACACACTCGTCACCGTCAGAATGATAGCCAGGGCGACAAAGGCAGACGACGGTATCATCATGCGCGATGGCACAGACTCCATTGCCAGCGCATATGATCCCTTCACATGGGTCATCTACTGGGGCCACCTTGCAAATTCCATCTTGAACTGTGTATCCCGGGTCACACACGCAGATGTGTCCGCCAGAGCCAAGGGCACAACGCCCATGCTCACCGCAATCGACCCCAAAACATGCATTGGCGGCGACAACGCAATCGCTTCCAACGCTGTGGTAGCCTTGGTCACATACACACAAAGGTTCATAGGCGCCGGTGATCAAGCACGAGCCATTGTAACTACAGTCAATGTTTTCGCATGGTGTACCTAGCACTCCCGCTTTCAGACACTGGGCACCGTTAGATTGATAGCCAGGGCGGCACAGGCAGACAGGGGTATTGTCATGCGCGACGGCACAGACCCCACCGCCAGCGCACAACACCCCTTCACATGGGTCATTCTGCGGGGGCACCTGGCAAACGCCACCCAGCGATGTATATCCTGGGTCACAGACGCAGATTGGCCCATCAGCGCCAACGGCGCAACGTCCGTGCTCGCCACAGTTGGCCTCCGTACACACATTGGTGGCGGCAATGCAATTGTGGCCATCTCTAAGGAATCCATGGTCGCAGACACACAAGGCTTTATTGTCGCCGGTTACTACACAATGGCCGTTACCACCGCAGGTGATATCTGAACAAGGGTCAGCGATGCACTGGTTGCCCTCTCGAAGAAAGCCTGCTTTACATACACACAAGGGTTGGTTGGCAGCAGCGACCACGCAAGAGCCATTGTCAGGGCAGTTAACATCCGAACATGGGTCAACAAGGCACTCGTTGCCAACTCGAAGATAGCCCTGGTCACAGACGCACAAGGCCTCATTGTCAGCGGTCACCACACAGTGGCTATCGTCACCGCAACTAACTCCCAAACATGGGTCAATGACGCACTCGTCGCCATCTCGAAGATACCCTTGGTCGCAGACACACAAGGCCTCATTGGCAGCAGTCACCACACAAGAGCCAAAACCACTGCATATGATGCCTGTACAGGGCGAATCTGGCACCACATCTACCACGCACTTGGCCCCATCCGCGTGATAGCCAGGGCGACAGTGGCAGACGGCGGTATTATCGTGTGCAACGACACAGGTACCGTTGCCAGCACATACCACTCCTTCACAAGGGTTGTTCACTATGTGTTCCTTGCAAACGCCTCCTTGCAGGGTAAATCCTTGGTCACAGACGCAGATTGGCCCCTCAGCTCCAATGGCACAGCGTCCATGGTCACCACAGTTGACTCCTGCACATGCGTTGGTATTGGCAACGCAATTGTCGCCTTCCAGATGGTAGCCATCGTGGCAGAAACATGATGCTTCATTGGTAGCGCTAACAACACAAAAACCGTTGTCGCCACAATCGAATCCTACACAAGGACCAGTGGTGGCAACGCAGTTGTTGCCGTCAAGATGGTAGCCTTGGTCACAGACACATAACGGCTTGTTTTCCGAGGTGACTACGCAAGAGCCGTGACCACCACAGGTGATGCCTTTGCATGGTGTGTATGGCCCTACATCTTCCACGCATTTGGTCCCTTCCGCATGATAGCCGGTGCGGCAAAGACAGATGGCGCTGTTACCCTGTGTAACAGCACAGACGCCATTACTTCCACATGAGATCCCGTTACAAGGGTCGTCAACCGGGGATTTATTACAAACACCGTCTTTCAGGGTGTAACCTGGGTCACAGATGCAGATTGGACCTTTGGAACCGACTGCACAGTGGCCATTGTTGCCACAGTTGACGGACTCACAGTAATTCTCGAATTCACCGCCATTGCCACCACAGGCGACGAAGAGCAGCGCGACCAAAGGCAAAGTTCTTTTAAACATGTAAACCCTCCATGCAGTTAGGCATAGGGCAAAAGCAACTAGGGTAGTGACCTCACAACGCGAAATCCGTTCAAGGGCGAGCGGGTGGCAGGTGCGCTAGAGCCACGGCTAGCCGACCGAACCTTGCCAGCTAAACTACTAAAATCGCCTCCACGCTTAACCTTGTTCTTGAGTGTACCTTGCGGAGGTCCCACTGGATCTGTGCAATCCCCTTCAGAGCATTGTTGGTAGTAGTTCAACTTGTACCAGTCGTATACCCATTCTCCAATATTGCCATAAAGATCGTACAAACCCCATGGATTCGGTAGCTTTGCCTCACTTACCTGGGTCGTATTGCCTGAGTTATAACCGTACCAAGCAATCTCCGATAGTCCGATTCCTGAAGGGTCACCTGCATTACAAACTTCTGCTCCATTGTACCCAATGTTGCCTCCTATCCAGTATGCAGTCGTAGTTCCAGCACGAGCGGCATATTCCCACTCTGCCTCGGTTGGCAAACGATATCCTGTGCAACTAAGACCCTGAAAAATTACCGATGTACAGGTATAGCCGTAATTACCTGGAGTACCTGTGCATCCAGTTGTTATGTAACAGAGGGGTAATCCTTCCTTAGTAGAACGTGTATTCGCATAGGCAACCGCGTCATACCAACTGACATTATCCACAGGGCAGTCTTCACCACAGGTTTGGTTTTGGGATGGATTGTTGTTAAAGACACTTTCCCAATCTCCCTGAGTCACCTCACGTTGTCCCATGATAAAAGGACGTGTAATCGTAACAAGATGCGCCGGACCTTCATCGCCATCCCGACATGCTTCAGTGCTGGGAGAGCCCATCACGAAGGTACATGGTGGGATCAGGCACCAGCCGTTACGGCAAGCACTTAAAGTTGAACACTTTTCAACCCTTACACAGGTGTTGTCCACACGATGATAGCCTTGGTTACAGACACACAAGGGTTGATTGTCACCGGTGAGTACACAAGAACCATTACCACCGCAGTTGTCACCTAAGCACGGATTTGCAACGCAAGTACCATCCACGCGCTGGTAGCCTGGGTGACACACACATAGTGGTTGATTGTCACCGGTGAGAGTGCAAGAGCCGTAATCATCACAGGTGACCCCTGAGCATGGATCGGCAACGCAAGTACCACCCACGCGCTGGTAACCTGGGTCACAGATACATACGGGTTGATTGTTGTGGGCCAGTACACAAGTACCGTTACCGCAGTCGATGGCTGAACATGCATCTGCGACGCAGGCGTTGTCATCACTACGGTAGCCATGCCCACACACACATATGGCATCAAACTCATCAGTGACTATGCAAGAACCTGCATCAGGGCTCGATCCATCACACAGGGCATCTTCACATGGACTGGGATTGCAAAATTGGCGGTTGCTTAGGTATCCAGGTTCACAGACACATAAGGCCTCTTGATCAGCGGTGACCACACATAGTTGGTTGTTACCGCAGTAGACTTTGGTACACGGATTATCGGTAGAAACGCATGTGCCGCCCGAAAGGTGGTTGCCTTGGTCGCAGATGCACAAGGGTTCGTTGTCGCTGGTGACAACGCAAGAGCCTCTGTTATTGCAGGTGACGCCCGCACAAGGTGAATCCGGCACCAAATCTTGCACACACTGGGTGCCATCAGAGTGATAGCCTGGGCGGCATAGGCAGACGGCGGTATTGTCATTAGCAATCATGCAAACGCCGTCGCCAGCACATTCGACACCATCACAAGGGTCATTTACTGGGGCTACCTCGCACACCCCCTGTTGCACTGTGTATCCAGGGTCGCAGACGCAGATTGTTCCGTTGGCACCAAGCGCACAACGCCCATGCTCACCACAGTTGACCACCGCACATGGATTAGGGGTGGCGACGCAATTGTTGCCCACCCGGTGGTAGCCTTGGTCGCAGACGCATAATGGCTGATTGGCACCGGTGACCACGCAGGAACCTTTGTAACTGCAGGTGATGTCCTTACATGGCGAATCTGGAGCCACATCTTGCCTACATTCGGCACCGTCAGAAAGATAGCCAGGGCGGCACAGGCAGGTAGGTGTGTTGTCATGCGCAATCATGCAAGCGCCATTGCCAGCACATTCGACACCATTGCATGGGTCATATACTGGAGCTGCCTTGCACACCCCTTGTTGCACTGTGTATCCTTCGTCGCAGACGCAGAACGGCCCCGCAGCGCCAAGCGCACAACGCCCATTGTTGCCGCAGTTGACATTCGTGCATGCATCAGTGCCGGCAACGCAGTCGTTTTGAACTCGATAGAAGCCTTGGTCGCATATACACAAGGCCTGATTGGCGCCGGTGACCACGCAAGAACCGTTGTCGTTGCAGTCAACGCCATCGCATGGTGAATCCACCGGCTCCAATTCATCATCTTTCAGACACCTGTCACCATCCGAATGATAGCCAGGGCGGCAGATGCAGACAGGGGTGTTATCGTGCGCGACAGCGCAGACTCCGTTGCCAGCACATATGACATTTTCACAGGGGTCATCTACTTGGGATTCTTGGCAAACCCCTTGTTGCAGTGTAAATCCAGGGTCACAGATGCAGATTGGCCCCGCTGCGCCAACGCCACAATGTCCATGCTCACCACAGTCGACATTTAAACACACACCTTCAGTGGCAACGCATGTGTTTCCAGCGCGATGGTAGCCTTGGTCACAGACGCACAGGGCGGAATTGGAAGGGGTCACAACACAAGAGCCATTGATACTGCAGTCGATGCCTGAACAAGGATTTTGGATGCACTCGGCTCCATCTCGCAGGTAGCCAACGTTACATACACACAGGGCTTCGTTGGTGGTGGTGACTACACAGGTGGCATTGTCGCCACAGTTGGCATCCGCACATGGGTCCGCAACGCACTTGTTACCATCTCGCAGGTAGCCAGCGTTACATACGCACAGGGCCTCATTGGAATCGGTTAGTACACAAGAGCCGTTGTTACTGCAGTTAACCCCCAAACACGGGTCTGGGATGCACTGGTTTTCATCTCGCACGTATCCTTGGTCACACACACACAGGGGTTCATTGGCGCCGGCGACTACGCAAGAACCATGACCGCTGCAGGCAACTCCAAAACACGGTGAGTTTGGCGCCGCACCCTCGCCATACACACATTTGGGACCGTCAGAATGATAGCCAGGGCGACAATAACAGACGGGGCTATTATCATTCGCCACAACACAGACGCCGCCGCCTTCACATACGATCCCTTCACACGGACTGCCCAAGGAATCTTTGCAAACGCCATCTTGAAGGCTAAACCCTTGATCACAGATGCAGATTGGACCATCAGCGCCGATGGCACAGCGTCCATGGTCGCCACACTTGACGCCTGTGCATGGATTAGCCGTGGCAACACACACGTTGCCATCGCGATAGTAGCCGTCTTCACAAAGACATAACGGCTCGTTGGAGGCGCTGACCACACACACGCCATGGGTACCACAGTCATACCCTGCGCACGGACCTTTGGTGGCAACACATGTGTCGTTTTCTTCGATATGGTAACCTTGGTCACAGATGCATGACGCCTTATTGGTAGAGGTCACCACACAGGAACCATGACCACCACAGGTGACCTCTTTGCAAGGCGAGCCTGGCCTTTCATCTTCTACGCATTTGGTGCCCTTTGCGTGATAGCCAGGGCGGCAAAGACAGACTGCGGCCTTACCTTGGAGAACAGCACAACTGCCATACCCCCCACAAGTGATCCCCTCACAGGGGTTGTCAACCGGGGATTCTTGGCAAAATCCATCTTGCTCTGTAAACCCTTGGTCGCAGATACAGAATGGACCTTCCGCACCAACTGCACAATAACCACGAGCGCCACAGTTCACGTCGACACAGAAATTCTGGAACGGGTCGCCACTGCTACCGCAGGCGACGAAAAGCAGTGTCAGCAAAGGCAAAGTTCTCTTAAACATGAAAACCCTCCAAGCAGTTAGGCACAAGGCCAAAGTAACTAGGGCAACCGCCTTACTAGACGGAACCCTGTGAAACTATTAGTAGTATCTGGAGGAGCATAGCCTCGGTCGGCCGACCGTAAAGAGCCAGCTCCATTGTGATATGAGCCACCACGTTGAACCCGCGAAGTGCCCCTGCCAGGTCCCAATGGATCAGTGCAACCTTGCGCACAGGTGGTGTAATATTCTGTATCAAACCAGTCATGCACCCACTCATTAACGTTACCGTAAACATCATACAGGCCCCATGGATTTGGTGGCTTTTGCTTAACTACGTGGGAATTATCTCCTGAATTGAACAGATACCAAGCAACCTCCGGTAAGGCAATTCCGATAGGGTTTTCTGCGTTACACACTGGTAACCCCGTAGCTCCAATGTTCGTTCCTGTCCAGTATGCAGTAACAGTTCCAGCTCGGGCGGCATATTCCCACTCTGCCTCGGTTGGTAAACGATAGCCACTACAGCTAAGGCCCAGGAACGTTACTTTGCAATTATAGGTACCAGAACCTGGAGTACCTGTGCATTGCTGTATGATGTAACAAGGGTCTAAGCTATGCTTTCCAGAAAGCCAATTCGCGTAACGAACCGCGTCATACCAGTTGACCCTTTCGACAGGGCAGCTATCTCCACAGGCCTTGTTGAAAGACGGATTGGTGCTGGTAAAGTTCTTCCACTCGCCTTGGGTTACCTCGGTCCGTTTCATGTAGAAGGGACGTGAAATCGTGACTGGATGAACTGGCCCTTCAATATCAAGCCGGCATCCCTCATCACCGGGTGATCCCATCTGGAAGGTGCATGCTGGGATTACACACCAGTCGCCAGAGCAGGCACTTGAGGTATTACACTGTTCGACCTCTACACAATTGGTGCCGTCGGTATAGTAGCCTTCGTTGCAGACACACAAGGGTTGATTTGAACCAGTGACCACGCACGAACCATTGCCACCGCAGTTGACACCCGTACATGGATTAGGTTGGCAAGTACCGCTAACAAGTTGGTAGCCCTCGTTACAGACACATACGGCTTGATTTGAAGCAGAGACCACGCACGAACCATTGCCACCGCAGTTGACACCCATACATGGATTGGGCTGGCAAGTATTGCCGACGCGCCGGTAGCCTTGGTTACAGATACACAAGGGTTGATTTGAAGCGGTGAGCACACATGTACCTTTGTTACTGCAAGTAACCCCTGAACATGGATTGGCTTGGCAAGTATCGCCAACGAGCTGGTAGTCGTGGTCACAGACACATAAGGACTCAGTTGAAGCGGTGACTACACATGAACCAGTTCCGCAGTAGACACCAAGACACGGGCTATCGACGCACCCACTGCCATCAAAAACTGACCACAGACCACACATGCACAGTGGCTGGTTCTCGCTTGAGACAACGCAATAGGCATTTTCCCCACAGTTGTTTGGTATACACGGATTCGTCGTGGCAACGCATTGGTTGTCACCCTCCAGATGGTAGCCTTGGTCACAGATGCATAAGGGTTGATTGTCACCGGTGACTACACAAGAGCCGTTGTAACTGCAGGTGACGTTTGCACAGGCGGAAGCGGCCCCTTGAGCTGGCACACATTGGGCACCGTCCGAAAGATAGCCAGGGCGGCAAAGGCAGACGGCGGTATTGTCATGTGCAACGGCACAGACACCGTTGCCGGCGCACACGACATCTTTGCATGGGTTGCTTGCAGGGGACTCCTGGCAGACACCGTTTTGTACAGTATATCCTTCGTCGCAGATGCAGATTGTCCCAGTGGCACCAAGCGCACAGCGCCCGCCCACGCCACAGTTAACAGTCGCACATGGATTAGGTGTGGCGACGCACTGGTTGCCTTCTCGGTGGTAGCCTTGGTCACAGACGCATAAGGGCTGATCGGAAGGGGTAACTACGCAGGAACCTTTGCGACTGCAGGTGATGTTTGCACATGGTGAGCCTGGCGCCGCATCTGGTAGGCATCTGTCACCGTCCGAATGATAGCCAGGGCGGCAAAGGCAGACAGGGGTGTTGTTATGAGCAATAACACAAGCGCCGTTGCCTGCACATTCCACATCATCGCAGGGGTCGTTCGCTGGGGCCACCTTGCAAATCCCTTGTTGCACCGTGTATCCCGGATCGCAGATGCAGATATGCCCGATGGCACCAAGTGCGCAGCGCCCAACACCACAGTCGACATTTTTGCATGCATTATCGGTGGGAACGCAATCCTGCCCAACGCTGTGGAAGCCTTGGTCACATACACACAAGGCTTGATTTGAAGGGGTGACTACACAAGAGCCTGAGTTGCTACAGTCAATGTCATCGCATGGCGAATCCCCCGCAACATCTTGCACACATTGGGCTCCGTCAGATTGATAGCCGGGCCGGCAAACGCAGACAGCTGTATTGTCATGCGCAATGGCGCAGGTGCCATTTCCAGCGCATACTACATCTTCACAAGGGTCATCCACTGGGGATGCCTGGCAGATATCGCCTTGAAGTGTAAATCCTTCGTTACATATGCAGATTGGCCCCACAGCACCGACAGCACAGCGCCCTTGCTCACCACAGTCGACCCCTGCGCATACATTTGCAGTAGCAACGCAAGTGTCGCCAACACGATGGTAGCCTTTGTGACATACACAAAGAGCCTCGTTGTCAGCGGTTACAACGCAAGTGCCATTGTCACCGCAGGTGATGGCCGCACATGGATCCGCGACGCAGTCACCGCTATCTCGACGGTAGCCTTGGTCACATACACAGAAGGCCTCGTTAGCGTCCGTGACTACACACGAACCATTGTCACTACAGTTAGCATCCAAACATGGGTCAGGAATACAGTCGTCGCCATTGATTATGTAGCCTTGGTTACATACACAAAGGGCCTCATTGTCGCCGGTGACTACACAGGAACCGTTGTCGCCGCAATTGGCGTTTGTACATGGGTCCGCGATGCACTCGTCATTGGCTAGCAGGTATCCTTGGTCACATACACACAAGGTTTCATTGGCACCTGTGACCACACAGGAACCGTAACCACCGCAGGTGACGTTTGAGCAGGGTGAAGGTGGGAGTTCATCTTTCACACATTTGGCGCCCTCAGAATGATAGCCAGGGCGACAAAGACAGACGGCGGTATTATCAGGTGCAACAACACAGGAGCCGTTGCCTGCACAAATGATCCCAGTACAGGGGGTATCCGTTGTGGACTCTTTGCAAACGCCTCCTTGCAGAAAAAATCCATCGTCACAGATGCAGATGGGGCCTTCAGCACCAAGTGCGCAACGCCCATGGGTACCGCAGTTGACACCAGAGCATGGATTAGTCTTGGCGACGCAGTGGTCGCCTTCCAGATAGTAGCCTTCGTTACATGCACACAAAGCTTCATTGGCGCTGGAAACTACACAAAAACCATTGGCACCACAGTCAACACCAGAACATGGACCAGTGGTGGCCACGCAATCACTACCCTCAAGGTGGAATCCTTGGTCGCAGATACACAGCGCCGTATTGGCGGAGGTCACCACACAAGAGCCGTGTCCCCCGCAGGTGACCCCAATACAGGGCGAGCGCGGAACATCGTCTTCTATGCATTTGGCTCCGTCAGAATGATAGCCGGGGCGGCAGTAGCAGACGGCGGTTTCACCCTGGACAACAGCGCAGACGCCATTGCCTTTGCATTCGATCCCCTTGCACGGGTCGTTAACGGGGGATTCCTTGCAGATGCCATCTCGTACTGTAAATCCAACGTCGCAGACACAGATTGGGCCTTCACCACCGACGGCACAAGTGCCATGGGTACCACAGTTGACGCCAACACAGTAATTCTCGAATTGGTCGCCACCGCCACCACAGGCTACGAAAAGCAGTGCCAGCAAAGGCAAAGTTCTTTTAAGCATGAATCCCCTCCAAGCAGTTGGCAGTCGGTCCTAACCCCTACGCTTTACAAACAAAGATCTAAAAACAGGCCGTGGTCGAGGCTAGTACCACCCAAAAAAAGCGTCAAGAAGAAATTGTTGCGCAATGATCTTGGTTTGGGGGGCAGGGGCTGGGACAGGGACAGGAGGCAGGGACAGGGACGGGGGCAGGGAGCGGGGGGACAGGGGCAGGGACAGGGGAGCTATTCTTGCTCGGGGGTGGGGTTTTGGTCGTTCACAAACTCTCTTAGCAAGACTGTGGCGTAGCTTCCTTTTGGAAGCGCGAAGCTTAGCTGGATGCCGTTTTCATGCGGTGCCATAGTTAAATTTAAGGGCTTCACTCGTAGTGGCCTGCGGCTTCCGTCTGCCAATTGGCCAAATACCTTGAAAGCCTCTAGGGTTAGCCCAAAACTTTGAAGGAAATCTGACTCGAATATGGCGGCTTTTTCAAGCGCTGTTTTCATTCTATGACCATAGATTGGCCCGGTGATGCAAGTTTCGTTTTTTTCGAAGCGGGCCTGTTCCACCTCCAGTTCCAAGGCGTGAAACAAACCTCCTGTCTCAACTTTGGCCATCACGTCGCCAAGCATTACCGCCTGCTCTAGGCCTTCAACTACGCGTTTTTGCAGATATAAATTAAAAAGCGCCGACTGTAAGGATGAAACAACCATTCTGTGCTGAAATCGATTCAACCGCGGGCGTTTTGATTCGCCAGTCAAAAGGGCCAACCCACTATGCAGATTGTCGACATCTCGCCCAAACCTTTGGGTACCAAAGAGATTAAAAAAGCCAACCTCACCCAAAGTCTTGGCAGTGGCCTTCAGTTCCTCCAACTGCTCCAACGCCGCGTCACGCAACAGAATCTGAAAGCGATTACCCCAAAGATGTCCAGTCCGCAACTTGTTGCCATGGCGCTTTGCAGCCAAGATCTCAATCCCTTGTGTTCCCGCCAAGTAACCAATCCTAGATTCTTTGTTGCCTGGAATCGAAATCCACTGTCTGGTTACAGCCCGCCTGTCCTTGGTGCCGGCAGTACCAATCTCCTGGTGGGGTATCCCCATGGAATTGCTGATCCTTTTGATCAGCTCACTCCCAGAGATATCTCGTTTTTGAACCCAAAGATACAGGTGTTCCCCCTCTCCACTTGGCTCATAAGCCGGGATTTCTTCAACGATGAAGTCCTCAGGTTCAACCTTGATGCCTGCTTTTACTTTCGGCCCGTTTGGACAAACAAAGGGCATCGAATCCAAGTCGGCGCCGCCCAAAAGACTGTCGATTGACATTAGTTTTCCTGTTATTGAAGTTCTTCAATCAATTTGATTAGAACGGTTTCCCAGTCAGCAAATGAATCAAAGAAGAGATCTGGTTTTAGAGCCTTAAGAATGTCCGCGTTTGTCTTGCCGGTACCAACAAGGGCCACTTTCACCCCGTTTGCCCTAGCGGCCTCAAGATCTCGGATCGAATCGCCAATAACTATAACCCTGATGTCGTCTCCACCACGTTCCCTAGCTCTCCTGATTGCATGCGCAGTCATTTCCTCTCGTGCAACCGCATCAGAGCCGTACCCACCAAACTCGAAAAAACGATTCAATCCAAACGGGGCCAGCTTTGCCCTTGCCCCAGCCTCAATGTTGCCAGTGCAAAGGCCTAAAAGACTGTCGTCACGGCTGCTAATCGCTTGCAATAATTGCATCACTCCCGGAAGCAACGAATTATCCGGCAACAAAGCCACTTTTGAGGGCAACACCTCCACATATCTTGAAAAGAAGCGCTCAATCTGCTCTTGTTCAAGCTTCACGCCCATGTCGCGCACTGCGGCAGCCTGGATAATCTCTATGTCAGTACCACCCGTAAATGGAATCCCAGTAAACGGGTGCGGCCGTAAAAAGACCTCCTCCCAGACCTGTTCAAAGGCCCAGCGTCCAGCACTACCTGAATTTACCAGCGTGCTGTCCAAGTCAAATAAAAAGGCATAGCGTTTCTTCATTTACCCTTTCCCTTAGCCTTTGGCTTACTCACCTGGCTTAGAGCCAAGAATGTTGCAGCCGCGTTAACTCGAACTGATTCCTCAGGATCCGTCAGTAGATTTCGCACCGCAGCCGCATTGTCGGCGTTTCCACAGCTTTTCAGCACCTTTAATGCAACATTTCGAACCTCGGCTTCCTTGTCGTTCAAAAGAGCTAAGGCAACGTCTCTGCCTTCATCGCAAGAGATACAGCGCAGTCGCTTCTGGGCTGCAATTCTGCTATCGGCATACTGATTCGTAGCCACGATAGTTTTAAGGAACTCAACTTCCTTATCAGGTATCAAGCGTACAGTTTCAATAGCTGTCAGCCTTGCAGAAGACCTTGATGAAGAGGCTATCTGCTGTAAAAACGGCAAGAAGCGTTCGCCAAATCGGATAGTCAACTTGGCAATGTCGTCTGGACGCAGAATCACAAGCAGCGACTCAATGTATTGCCCAGCGGTATCGGGTGCCAATGCGATAATAGCCCCCAAAACTTCTCTGGCTATGTCTGGGTCACGATCCTGAACTTGCAGGCGCAAAACGGTCAGTGCGTCTTCATGATTAGCGTTACACAAAGCCATGATGGCACTTTTCTTGATTTCCGGATCGGAATCATAAACCAAGAAGGATGCAACCCCGACAACGCTTTTGTCCTTTATCTTTGACAATGCTTCGACAACAGCACGCCTGACATCCAGGTCCATATCTCTGACTGCTTTTTCCAGCACTGGAACTGATTCTGCCTGAGCTCGCTCTCCAATGCCTTGCGCTGCAATCTTTCTGATGCCGGCGTTACCGTCAAAAAGCAGTTCATGCAGGTGGGGTAGGGCGCGATTTCCCATCAAGCCCACCAAGCCTTTGGCGGCCACTTCACGGACCTCGGGAACCGTAGATTTAAGCTGTTTTAGTATGGTTTCAAAAAGTACGTGATTGGTAGTTCCAGCAAGGCCACGATACACATACTCGTGTTGTGCAATGGGGATGTCTGGAGCCAAAAATGTTTCCAGCATCTTGTGATATTCGCCAACAGGTGTCGCTGCAACGGCTTTGAAAAACTTCAGACGTGATGCCTCGTCGCCATCTGCAAGCGGACGCAGGACCTTAACGGCCGCCACATCACCGCGTTGGGCCAAGATTTCGGCGGCTTTAATCTTCAAGGTGTTGTCCTTAGATTTCAGCCAAGGCTCAAGTAATTGGCTTGGAAGATTGACTGTTCCGGCCTGGACCTGATCAAAGATGATCCCAACAATTTTTGGGTTTTTGCTCTTGGCTAGTGCCGCAACCAACGGGTCCTGTTTCACCAACGGGGCCTTGAGCAGAGTATTCATGGCCAATTCATCACCGGCCAGCAGCCCTACTTCGAGATAAGGCACTGCAATATCGGCAGGTTGATTGACGACCGCCTGATACAAAGCTGGTTTGGTTGCCAACGTCGGTTCTTGCAGCGCCTTAACCAGCAAGTCGCGTCCAGTGGTGCCTTTAAAGGCCTTGATCAAGCAGAAGGCGTCGTCCGCAAGAGGGGCACTCATGTCCCGCAGGGCCTCTCCAACCAGTTTGGTTGCCAATGCGTCACTGCGTCCTGCCAAAACAATAAGAGCCTGTTTGCGGACAGGCCATTGTGGGTCTGACAGCGCCTCTTTCAGTATGGATTCAGTGTTTTGGCCGGTGACCTGTGGCAAGGCTGCAACAGCTGCTCCTCTGGCCAACATGTCCCCACTGGCTAGGCCACGTTCAATAATAGGCCAAGTCTCATCCATTGCACTTTGAGCAGCCGCGATGCAAGGTGTCGATAGAATTAGAGCTACTAACGCCAAAAATCTCATCTCTAGCCTCCAGAACCAAAGAATACAAAATAGCCCAGTAACGTCCCCGCTACTGTATTTGCTTGACCCAGTCAGTGTCAATCCCAAAACCCAAAATCACCGCCATAATCGTGAGCCGGCCGTTGATGAACCGTTGGAAAGGGGATTTTGCCCATCTGCGGCGTTGCCTTCGCCAATTTGAGACTCGATGTACAGTCAAGTACACCTTCACTCAAATTGGCAAAGGCGCCTTGCATATGAACCTGTCTCGCCAGCCTTCGACATCGACTAGACGGTGATTTTGGGATTGTTGTCACGCTATTGATTTTAACCTGATCTTAGTGTATAAACCCGGACCTGGCGGTATGCTTCTTGCCCGCCCTACCTTTTCGAACCCACATGACAGTGATGGTTTGGTTTTTATAGGGCGGAGTGGAACATGTCGATTTTCAGTTTCGGAGGTGTCAATGTCTAGCGATAATCCCAATTGGACCGAGATTATCGACCTGGTCAGCCGAGAGAAGGGAATTCCTCGGAAAATCTTTATCGAAGCCCTGGAAGAGGCGATTTTGCGGGCAGCGAAGAAGGTTTTTGGAGAAGGTCGTCAATTCGAAGCTGCCTTTAACACAGATATTGGGCAGGTTGAACTGTTTCAATATATGCAAGTCGTTGAGGAAGTTGACAACCCTAACATCCAGTTGAACCTTGAAACGGCGCACAAAGTCGACCCAGAAGTTCAAATTGGTGACGAGCTGGGATTTCAGATCTTCTATCTGGCAGCTGATAGCGACAAGGCCCGAGAGGGGTTCCAAAAATTCGGTGATGTCTTAAATATAGACACCCATCGCCGGTCCTTTGGGCGCATTGCTGCTCAAACCGCAAAGCATGTTGTCTTGCAAAAGGTTCAAGATGCTGAACGAATCATCATCTACGATGAATATAAAGACAGAAAGGGCGAGCTTGTTTCAGGCGTGGCTCGTCGTTTTGAAAAGAGCAGCGTTATCGTTGACTTAGGAAAGGCCGAGGCGATTTTGCCCTTAAAAGAGCAGTGTCCACGCGAATCCTATCGTCCTGGTGACAGGGTGCAGGCCTTTGTTAAGGATGTAAATAAAGAAGCCAAGGGGCATCAGATCATCCTTTCCCGCACTGACCCTCGATTTGTGGTCAAGCTTTTTGAAAAAGAAGTGCCGGAAATCTATGAAGGCATTGTTAAAGTCGCCGGAGTCGCCCGTGAACCTGGTGAGCGCACCAAATTGGCTGTAACGTCAACTGATTCTGACGTCGATCCAGTCGGCGCTTGCGTTGGTATGAAGGGCTCAAGGGTCCAGGCGGTTGTTCAGGAGCTGCGTGGGGAAAAGATTGATATTATTCCCTATTCAGTTGATGTCCCAAGATATGTATGTGCCGCCATTACCCCTGCGGTTGTGCAAAGGGTGCTGGTTGATGAAACCAACCATCAGATCGAGCTGATTGTTGCCGACGATCAGCTGTCCTTGGCCATCGGCCGCAGAGGGCAGAACGTTAAGCTGGCGACGAAACTGCTAGGCTGGGATATCGAGATCCATGGTGAAAGCCGCATCGCCGAATTGAAAAACAGGCTTAAGGCCGAGTTGGTTAAGCTGGAAGGGCTGGACGAAAGCACGATCGAGTATCTATTCAAGCTTGGTTACCACGCTCCAGACAATCTGCTGAACGCCGACGAGGCGGAATTGGCTGCCATTCCTGGGGTGGGCGCCACTTTGGCCCAAGGCATCCAGCAGGTGGCGTATGAACTAAAACAAACGTTGAAGCAGGAGCAGCTTAATGCTGCCACTGCAGAGGGATCTACTGCTGAAAAAGCGGAGGAAGGATTGACTGAAACTCCTGTTCGAAATGGTAGCGACACTACCGAGGAGGAGATGGCGTGACGTCTGCGTCGATTCCACACATTCCCCTGCGAAGATGCGTAGGGTGTGGGAAATTTAGGCCTCAGAAGGAGCTGCTGAGGCTGAGCATCCTGCCGGGACCTGCCGGGGGGATCGACGTAGGTGCTAGGCAGGGTGGCAGAGGTGCATATCTTTGCCGCGACCGGAAATGCGTGACGCTCGCACTCACTCGGCATGCCCTTACTCGGGCACTTCGAGTACCACAAGAGATGATCTCGAAAGAGCTTTTTGATCATCTGTTGGGGGCTGTTTCATGAGGTGTATTGATGGGAAAAAGGGTTTATGAAGTCGCGGAAGAACTCGGCGTTGAGGCAAAGCAGATTGTCTTGCGCCTTAAAGAATCAGGAGTAGACGTCAAAGACCATTTGTCCTCGCTGTCAAAGGAAGAGGAAGACCTAGCCAAAAAACTTTTCGAAGAAGCAAAGCAAGCAGAGGTGGAGCTTCGAAGGGTCGCGGGTGGCCGAGTCGTTCGCCGCAGAGTCAGGGCTGAACCAGTCGCCGAGCCCGAGGTTGTCACTCCTCCAGCACCAGATCCGGTTGCACAAACCCCTGAGCCAGCACCTGTTGTTGAGGAGTCGAGCCCGGCACCTGAGCCCGTTGTTGCCGCTGAAGTGCCCGTTGAGGTCGTGGCGGAAACTCCTGCCGCTCCAGAACCTGAGCCTGCAGTAGAAGCTCCTGTAATCGCTGAGGAACCGGCTGTTGTAGAAGAAGCGCCTGTTCCCATCGAGCCAGTTGAGCCGGAAGAGCCCAAGTCCAAGCACAAAGCCGACGACGATGTTGTCCCAGTCAGGTCCAAGGGCAAATCCAAGGAAGTCGACGCCAGAATTCCAGACGATCCTGCTGATCGAAAGAGGCGACGCCTGATTGTTGACAAGCGTCGAGATGTCTTTTCTATTCGAGACTATATCGGTATAAGCGAAGAGGACCCGGACACTATCGAACAGCCGACTCGTCAGTCCAATCGCCGTAAAGGGCGTTCAGCCCATCAGCAGCGACGTGGCCGGGCCCAACAAAAGCCTTCAACAGTGGCACCCAAGGCTGAAAAACGGGTTGTCCGCGTGGAGGCCGAGGCCATTTTGGTCTCTGAACTGGCACACGCGATGGGCGTTCGAGCAAATGACGTGATTCGCAAGCTGATGGGTATGGGGGTGATGGCTTCCTTGACCCAGGCCTTGGATCTGGATACGGCCGGCATTTTGGCGTCAGAATTTGGGTATGTTGTTGAAAAGGTTGGCTTTGATCCAACTAAGTATCTTTCTGAGCCAGAAGATGGTGAACTGGAATTGCTGCCTAGGCCTCCTGTTATTACCATCATGGGCCACGTTGACCACGGTAAAACCACTTTGTTGGACCGCATCAGAAACGCCAGCGTTGCCGATGGTGAGGCTGGTGGAATCACGCAGCATATTGGCGCTTATAAGGTCAATACTCCCGGTGGCAAGATAGTCTTTCTTGATACCCCTGGTCACGAGGCCTTTACTGCCATGCGAGCCAGGGGCGCAAGTGCAACTGACATCGTCATCCTCGTGGTAGCAGCTGATGACGGCGTTATGGCCCAGACAAGAGAAGCGATTTCCCACGCGAAGGCGGCAGACGTTCCAATCATTGTCGCGATTAACAAAATCGACAAACCAGGGGCAAATCTGGACCGAATTCGCAGCGAACTTGCCGAAGAAGAATTGGTTTCCGAGGAGTGGGGTGGAAACAACATCTTTTGCGAGATCTCGGCGAAGATGGGCCTGGGTATAGAAAACTTGATGGAAGCCATTTTGATTCAGGCTGAAATGCTTGAGCTAAAAGCCAATCCAAACAAGCCTGGACGCGGCATAGTCCTTGAGGCCGAGCTTGATCGCACTTTGGGCCCGGTCGCCACCGTGTTGGTGCAATCCGGTACCTTGAAAACAGGCGATGTAATCATTGCTGGCATAGCCCACGGACGTGCCAGGGTTATGACAGACGACCAAGGTCGCGCTATAACCGAAGCAGGCCCCTCAATCCCTGTCAGGATCGCTGGACTTGGGGTTGTGCCAGACGCTGGTGACATATTTGTGGTAATGCCCGACGAGCGTAAGGCCAAGGAAGTCGCACAGTGGCAGATAGAGCAGGCAAAACGTGCCAGGGCCGCTTCTTCGGCCAGCCGCGTATCACTGGAAGATTTCTATTCCATGGTGCAAACTGGCAGCGTGAAGGAGCTTCGCGTCGTAGTTAAGGCTGATGTTCAAGGCTCATTGAGCCCCCTTATCGACAGCCTGACTAAACTGCGCCATCCTGAAATCAAGTTGCGCATCATCCACAGTGCTGTCGGTAACGTTACCGAGAGCGATGTCAGCTTGGCCATGGCCTCAGATGCCGTAATTGTTGGTTTTAACGTTGGTGTCGACCCCAAGGCTTCACACTTGGCCGAAATGGAAAAGGTCGACATCAAGAAGTACTCGGTTATCTACGATGCAATCGACGAGGTTGCCAGGGCCATGGAAGGCCTGCTTCAACCCAAGTACGTTTCGAAGATCGTGGGCCGTGCCGACGTACGCCAAGTCTTCCACATCAGCAAGATTGGAAAGATTGCTGGGTGCCTGGTAACCATGGGAAGTGTTACCCGTAATGTGGAAGTTAGAGTTGTTCGAAATGGTGAAACTATCCACACGGGTAAAGTTACCTCGCTGAAGCGTGTGAAAGACGACGTGCGTGAGGTAAAGCAGGGGATGGAGTGTGGTATCGGAATCGAAGGGTTTGAGGCGTTGGCTCCAGGAGACATGCTTGAGTTCATTGATTACGACGAGATCCGTGAGACCATTCAAACAGCATAATTCATCGAATTAGCTCATCTTTTTGCATCTTCAGTAAAAGGAGGTGTGGGCGTGAGAAGTTACAAGCGTACAGACCGGATTGCCAGTTTGATCAAGCAGGCGATGTCCGAGATTTTCTTGTATGAAGTGCACGATTCAAAGATCCAGGCAGCCATAGTTTCGCACGTCATAGTTACTCCAGATATTGGGTTGGCGCGAATCTACGTCAGGACCATGTTACATGCGGATGAGGAGCAACGGCTGGCACTTTTGGAAGAATTGGCAAATCACAAGCGTTTTCTTAGAGCCGCCATGGCCAAAAAAATTAATCTTATGCGTGCTCCGCGCCTTGAATTCTATTTCGATGATTTCCAGGATGAAGTCGCAAGGATAGATGAGTTGCTAGCCAAATTAAACGCGCCTGATGGATTTCATAACGACTGATGTCTAGTTTTGAGTTGCCCCATGGACCTGGTCTTTATCTGATTGATAAACCCGCGGGATTGTCATCTGCCAAGGTGGTTTCACACATAAAACGGCACACCGGGATTCCCAGAACAGGGCATGGCGGGACTTTGGACCCCTTTGCCACCGGTCTGTTGCCTGTTTTGGTTGGACGCGAATTCACAAAGCAAGCAGATAGCCTGCTAATGGGAAACAAAACGTATGTCCTAAAGGTCAGGTTCGGGTCTGAGACAGACTCCGGTGATCTGACCGGAGTCGTTGTTAGCCGTGGGGCTCAGTTGCCATCGAAAACCGCGATAGAGACAGGCTTGACGCGGTTTCAGGGCGAAATTCTGCAAGAACCACCTGCTTATTCAGCCCTTAAGCATCAAGGACGCCCCCTTTACTGGTATGCCAGACGTGGGAAAACTGTTGTAAAAGAGCCGCGCCTTATCCAGATTCTATCGATCAGGCTCCTAGAATGGCTGGCTCCTGACGCGGTCATAGAAGTCGAATGCTCCAAAGGGGCCTACATGCGTTCATTAGCAACGGATCTGGGCAGGGCACTAGGTTGTGGGGCGCACCTGACTGAATTAAGGCGCACTCGCGTAGCGAATCTATCAGTTGAAGACGCGATTCCCCTCTGGAGGTTTACTTCGGTTGCGAATCAGACTCCAAAATCTCCTTCAAACGGTTGATTCTGGCCTCCATTTCCTCGATCCACTCGTTTCCACCCCTGTACATCTTGGCAGTTGACAAGTTGCGTTCATAGGTGACCAAAGCCTTGGCAAGAAGTGGCTTAGCCTTTGACTTTAAATCAGAAATATAGATATCCAGCTGTTCCTTGGTAAACTCTGGAGGCGTTTGGGCTGACAGTAACGAATCATAAAATTCCTCATACATACGCCCAATACTTATGCCAGCCTGTATCCGCCAAAACGGATTTCCAAGCCTGATCGTGCGCAGATATTCGGCCTGGGCCTTCAAAAACAGGGTCGCCTTGTCTGTCAGGTCCTTTTCCATTCGGTCGGTTGGCAAAATAAAGCGGATGCTCTTGAATATGTCGTGCCACACAGCAGCACCCTCAAATGCGGACATTGCCACGAAGTAATTGGCCTGAATTTCAGGAAGCGTAGCGTTCAAACCCTGTAATGACGCCACCTTTTCAACCTCGTTTCGAGCGTCTTTGAACATCCCTGTCATGCGCAGACTAAAGATTAATCGAGCCCTAGTTTCAATTTCTTGATTTAGGGTCATTGGTTTAATCGCCAAGCGTCGCCTAAGAGCATCAGTTGCCTGGCTCCAGTCACCAGCCAGATTAGAG
>Ga0208040_1000332_pt1 | contig 59081 bp, 56 predicted proteins | sample AD_UKC083_MetaG_FD_184431 | JGI IMG/M metagenome (GOLD analysis project Ga0208040, IMG submission 184431) | Active sludge microbial communities of municipal wastewater-treating anaerobic digesters from USA - AD_UKC083_MetaG (SPAdes) (version 2) | ecosystem: Engineered > Bioreactor > Anaerobic >...
CGAAGAAGCCGTAGAAATCGCCCGCCTGAATCTGCTTTTGAAGATGGTCGGGCAAAAAGGTAAACTGCCCAAGCTGGAAAGCAATATCTGCGTTGGCAATTCCCTGATTTCCGGCACGCCGAAAGAGCTGGAAAAATATTTTGGCCAAGACTGGCCGGCTAAAAAGCCGTTTAACTGGCAGGAAAAATTTTCCGAAGCTTTTAAACAGGGCGGATTTGATGTAATCATCGGCAATCCGCCGTACATTCAATCAAGAAATTTAGATGATGACGAAAGACATTATTATTGGAATAATTATTTAACTGATACAAATCATTCCGATATTTATTCTTTTTTTGTAGAAAAATCTATTAATTTATTAACTAATGGGGGACTTTTAGCGTTAATTATACCCGATACTTGGCTACAGATTCCAAGTTTTAAATCATTAAGAAGAAAAATTTTTAATGACTGCATAATTAAAAAAGTATTATTTTTTAATGAAGGTTTGCAAGTTTTTCAAGATGCACAGGTATCTAATGTGGTAATTGTTTTACAGAAAGAAAAAGATATAAAAGAAACCAAAAATAATAAAATTGATATTATTAAATGTATATCTGATAATTCATTTGTAGAATTTAATCAAATATTGCAATCTAATATCAATTTTAAAAAAGGTTTTAATATTTTTGGTAATAAAAAATTATTAGGGTTATTAGACAAAATAATAAATGAATCAGTTGTGTTGTCTGAAATCGCAAAAATTATTGGTGGATTAAGAACAGGTGATGATGATAAGTTTTTAAAGAAAAAAAATGATAATAAAGATGATAGAAAATTATTGCGTGGTAGAAATATTGAAAGATATACTATAACTTGGAACGGTGAATATGTTTGGTATAAACCTGATCGAATGAAAGTTAAACAAGCTGCTGCACCAAAGGAAGCAAAATTTTTTGAAACAAAAGAAAAATTACTTATTAGAATGATTACGGGGAATCTAATGATTGCTACTTTCGATGATAAGGGTTTTTATTTTTTGCAAGATAACATGTTACTACCTTCTTCTAGTTATAATCTAAAATATATTCTAGCCATCTTAAATTCAAAACTAACAAAATTTATTGTTGAAAATTCAACTTCAAATATTGCTATTACCCAGTCCTTTTTGAAAGATTTTCCCATTTATAAAATTGATTTTTCTAATAAAAAAGACAAAGCTAAACACGACGAATTGGTAAATCTGGCCGATAGAATGCTTGAGTTAAACAAAGAACTTCAGAAATTAGACCCAATTTTGGATAGGGAAGAATGCGAGGCCAAGAAAAAAGAGATAGAAAAAACCGACCAAGAAATTGACCAAAAAGTTTATCAGCTTTACGGCCTGACCGATGAGGAGATTAATATCATTGAAAATAGCAAATAATTATTTTTTATGTCCCAATATTACAATCCCAAACGCGATGCCAGCTGGAACTACGGTGGCAAAAATTGGAAATTAAGCCGTTCCAAAATCGACCTGTTTTTGGAGTGCCCCAGGTGCTTTTATCTGGATAACAAGCTGGGAGTAAAACGAGTTCCCGGTTTCCCTTTTTCTTTAAATAGCGCGGTAGATTATCTGCTGAAGCAAGAATTTGATGCTTACCGCGTCAAAAACGAACAGCACCCCTTGCAGAAGGAATACGGTATTGATGCCCGACCAATACCTCATGCCGAGCTTGATGAGTGGCGACGGAATTTCGGCGGTGTTAAATATTTGCACCGGCCGACCGGGCTGTTGGTAACCGGAGCGATTGATGATTTATGGATTAATGGAAAAGGCGAATACATCGTCGTTGACTATAAAGCCACGGCCAAGGATGAAGCAGTCAAGGCCCTGGACAAGGAGTGGCAGGATGGTTATAAGCGGCAAATGGAAGTTTATCAATGGCTGTTGCGGCAAAATGGCTTGAAAGTTTCCGATGTCGGCTACTTTGTTTATTGCACCGGCAAAATGGATCGGCAGGCCTTTGATAAAAAGATTGAATTTGATGTCAATCTGATTGAACATAGGGGCGACGATTCTTGGGTGGAGAAGACTCTTTTGGAAATTAAGAAATGCTTAGATGGCAAGAAGATTCCAGCGTCTGGTCCTGATTGCGATTATTGCGCCTATCGCCGGGCGGTAGCTGAAGTTGAGTGATAGTTTTTGACTTATAGTGTCTCGGGTATTAAAATAACAAAGCTAATTTAAAATATTTTTTATGGATTTTCTTTTGATTGTTTTATTGATTGTATTAATTGGCGCCATGGCCGGCTTGCTCTTGTTTTTTAACCGGAAATTCAGCGAATTGACGCGAGGCAGGAAAGACGACCAGTCCTTTTTGATGCTTCAGGAGAGGATTAAAGAGCTCAATCAGACCATGGACAACAAATTGGCCGAATCAACCCGTCAGATTCAGATGCAATTCGGCCAGAGCGCTAAAATTATCCAGTCGGTAACCGAAAAGTTGACCAAGCTGGATGAGACCAACCGTCAGGTGGTCAATTTTGCCGACCAGCTTCAGCGCTTGCAGGATATTTTGAAAAATCCCAAACAGCGCGGTATCTTCGGCGAGTATCAATTAGAAATGCTTTTAAAAAACGCATTTCAGCCCAACCAATACAAAATGCAGTATTCTCTAGGCAAAGATTCCAAGACCGGCCAAGAATTGATTGTCGATGCTGTTTTGTTTTTGGGCGACAAAATCATTCCAATTGATTCCAAATTTTCTTTGGAAAATTATAATCGCATAATGGAAGAGAACGACTCGACCCAGAAGGAACAATTGGAATTGTCTTTCAAACAAGATTTGCGAAAAAGGATTGATGAAACCGCCAAATATATTAGGCCGGATAAGGGTACTTTGGATTTTGCTTTTATGTTTATTCCGGCCGAAGGAATTTTTTATGATTTGTTGGTCAATAAGGTCGGCGCGATTAAGGTCAACACTCGCGATTTGATTGATTATGCGATCAATGAGAAAAAAGTCCATATTGTCTCGCCAACCACTTTTTATGTGACTTTACAATCCCTGTGGCATGGTATGCGCGCTTTCCAGATTCAGGAGCAGACCAAGGAGATTCTGAAAAATGTCAGTATGTTGGACAAGCATCTCAATTCTTATGAGGAATATATGCAGAAGCTGGGCGGACATTTGGGCACGACGGTTAATATGTATAACAGCGCTTACAAGGAATTTAAAAAAATTGACAAGGATGTGGTCCGGCTGGTGGGCGGTGAGAGTGAAGTGGAGCCGCTTCAATTAGACCGGCCGCAGAATTAATAAAAAAAGTTTTATGAGATATTTATATCTTTGTTTGGCTTAGTGGCGGCGATTTCAATCTGCGCCGGTTGCATCAGTCAAGCCGGTCAGACCCAATCGGCTAATGAGCCAAACAGCTAATTATTTGGCGGCGCTACCGATATCTGCCAGTCGGCGGGCGGTTCGCAAATCAGTGTTGGCGAGGCGGTTAGTATCGCCAATCAGACGGCGGCCTGCGCTCAAGTCGGCGCCATCAAAAGCGACTGTAATTGCAATGAGGGTACGGGTACTTGCTGGCTGGATATTGAGGGAGAACATCAGGGCTGCGCTCCGGCTTGTGTCATCAATGTGGAGACCAAAGAAGCCGCCATTGATTGGCGTTGCACCGGCGTGGCCAGCGAATGATTTTTTCAATATTCCAATTAAGATAATTTACTATTCGCTTATTCGCGCGCTTGCCCGCCTTTGGTGGGAATAAGCGAATAGCATTTAAGGAAGGAGGTGGAAGTGGTGATTAATAATAGAAAATCAATTTTATTTCTGTGGCTGCTCTTATTGGCCAGCTTGGCTGTTTTTGTTTGGCTCAATTTTCCCTCGCCTTTAAAAATTCAGGGTGATGGTGTATTTTATTATGCCTGGCTGCATTCTGTTTTTTGGGACCATGATTTGGATTTTTCCAACCAATTGGCGCATTTTGCCGATGATGATTATTTTAGCCGTAAGTTTACTTCAGAAAATATTCGGACCGGCACCGGTCTGACCCCTAATGCTTATCCATTTGGCCTGGCCCTGATGTGGCTGCCATTTATTTTTTTGGCTCATATTCTGACCAATATTTTTTATTTTATCCGGCATAACTTTTTTATTACTGACGGTTATTCTTATTTTTATGTTTTGGCGGTTAGTTTTGCCGGTTGGTTTTATGGCGCTGCCGGCTTGATTGTCGTCTGGCGAATATTGAAAAAATTCTTCAGCGAGCGAGCGGCGCTATTGTCAGTTTTGGCGCTATGGCTGGCTACGCCCTGGCTGTATTATCAGTTATTTGAGCCGACAATGTCGCACATGGCTTCACTGTTCTTGGCGTCTTTTTGGCTGTATTTATTGGTGCAAATTTGGCAGGGGCGGAGAGTCAATAAATTGGTGTTTATGGCGGTAATTTTTTTACTGATAGCTGTTCGTTGGCAAAATTCTTTGTTTGTTATTCTATTTTTGCCTTTAATCGGAAGATTGAGCGCACCCCAAGTGCCGGTGTCTTTTCAGGATTTTGTTTGGCCGTCTTTAAATTCCGGCCGCTGGAAAGCGGCAGTTAAGGATTTAATGATATTAGCTTTGCCGCTTGGTGCCATAGCTTGGCTGCAAATGTCGGCTTGGAAAATTATTTACGGTCAGTATTTATTGGTGCCTCAAGGCTATACTTTTGTTCGGCCGGAATTTCATGGTTTGTATACTTTGTTTTCCAGCGATCGGGGATTGCTATTGTGGTCGCCAGTGATAGTTTTAACAATGGTCGGTTTTGTTTGGCTGTGGCGCAAGTCAAAATTTTGGACGGCCGTAGTTTTGGTTGCCTTTATTTTTCAATGGGTTATAAACAGCTCACTCAATGATTTGGGTGGCGGCGATGCCTTTGGCGGCCGACGCTTCATTGAAACTTTGCCATTTTTGGCTCTGCCACTAGCCGCCTTATTGGATTGGCTTAAAAAATATTTTTGGCTGTTGGCTGCAGTCATTATTATTTTGATTTTTTGGAATCTGCTTTTAATCCAAAATTATCGCTGGGGCAATATCCCTCGAGCGGGGGAGTTTGGTTTAATAGAGGTAATTGGAGCGATTGATTATCGTGTGCGCGATAATTAATTTTTAAATCAATTATCTTTTTGTGTTATAATGTATTTATTATGAACAATGAAATACAGGTTTTTTTGAATAAGTTGTCTGAAGAATTTTTTTTGTTTGCGCCGCAACAAGACGGTGCGGTTATTAATATTAAAGAAGTCCGGGATATCGGCGATGTTGATTGGTCGGGTCGTATGCCCACAAATACCTGGAAGGCATTATTTTTACCGGCACGGGAAAAAATGTTTGACATTAGCGACGGCCGATTAGTCAAATCGAAAACCAGTCAGCCGAAAATAGCCGCTATTGGCGTCAATGTTGTTGATCTCAAGGCGTTGACTTTATTGGAGTTAGTTTTTAGTCGCGATGTCTATTATCAAGAAAGGCGATGCAATACCCTGATTATTGGTTACAGCTCCAGCTGGCCCAATGATTACAAAAAATATAAAATATTCAGCCATAATTTTGAAGAAGATATTTTGGAACATTTGATTTTTGATATTTTTATCGCCCAATTTGCCGTCGGTCGGATGAAAATTTATTCCGGTTCAGAAAAGGGTCAGCATATTTTGGAAGAAGGTGGCATCAAAGATTACGAACACATTGAATTTGCCGGTCCGATTTCTGAAAAAGGTCCGGATAAAAAAATGTTGCTTCTGAAGAAAAAAATGGAATCTTCACAAGGTAAAAGGATTTGGCATGAATTGAATAAAATTTGTATTGCCTGCGGTAAATGCTCCATCAATTGTCCGACTTGTTTTTGTTTTGATTTGGAAGATAGTGTGGACCCGGATAATCCCGAACGGGTGCGCAAATGGGGTAGTTGTTTTTATAATGATTTTTCTTTGGTTGCCGGCGGTGGCAAGGAACTGGATACTGTCAGTAAAAAAATATTTTTTTGGTATTATCATAAATTCGTGCGCATTCCCTTTGAATATATGATGCCCGGCTGTGTCGGCTGTGGCCGCTGCAGTAAAGTTTGTCCGGTCGGAATAAAGATAGAGGAGGTGTTGAAGAAAGTTTAAAGTGCAGATTCAAAATGCAAAACAATAGTATGAAATTTAGATCTTAATTTTTCATTTTCATTTTTTCAATTTTTTATTTTGTGTTTTTTATGCTCAACATCTATCAAACCAATAAAGTCAGGATTATATCAGCTAGTCAGGAGTCGGTTGACACCAAGTTGTTGCGGCTGGAATTTATTGACTCGGAAATCAAGAAAAATTTTCATTTCTTGCCCGGACAATTTGTGCAAATAGGATTGCCTGGCTGGGGCGAGTGCCCAATCAGTATCTGTTCGTCGCCCAACGATAGTGAAACTTTTTTTGAGCTGGCTATTAGGGATATTGGTGTTTTGACTAATAAATTAAATAGTCTATCTGCTGGTGATTGCGTCGACATCCGCGGCCCATTCGGTAACGGATTTGATGTTGACTTATTTAAGGGCAAGCCGCTTTTACTTGTTGGCGGCGGTTGCGGCTTTGTGCCGTTGCGTCCGCTTATTATTGATTATCTGGCCGGACGATTGGAAAGCAAAACTTTACAGATACTTTACGGCTGTGCCAGTGAAGAGACGATGCTGTTTAAAAAGAATCATGCCGCTTGGAATCGCCGGGCGGAATTAAAAGTCATTTTGGAAAAACCGTCAACTAATTGGAAGGGAGACAGAGGCTTGGTGACGGATTTGCTTGGCCGGATAAAAATCAGCGCCCAGACGGTAGCGGTTTTGGTCGGTCCGCCAGTGATGTATAGATTTGTCATCAAAGAACTGAAGCATAAGAAATTAAGCGACGAAAATATTATCCTCTCTTTGGAAAAACGGATGCATTGCGGCATTGGTGTCTGTCAGCACTGCGCTATCGGCCCATTTTATGTTTGCAAGGATGGTCCGGTATTTCGCTGGCTGGATATTAAGGATTACTACAGTCTATAAAGTCAAAAATTTAGAAAGTCCTTAAAGCATATATTTAAAATTGGAAATTATTTTTAAATTTAAAATTGAAAATTAAAAATTTGTTATAAATTATCTCCATGTGTCTCGCCATCCCTCTCCAAATTAAAAATATTTCAGGCGACCGGGCCGAATTGTTTGACGGTCGCAAGGTTAATGCCGTTTTGATTCCCGATCTAAAACAAGGTGATTGGGTCTTGACAGTCAATGGAATTATTGTTAATAAAATAGGGGCTAATGAGGCGCAGGCGGTATTGGATTTAATTGGGGAGGAGAGAAAAAATGAACGGACTTAAGCGAGCGGCGGCTTATTCCATTAAGCCGAATATGTTGGAGCGTTGCGGACCCAAAGACGCCCATAAAGTTCTTTTCGATTATGTTACCGGACGAGCGGATTTTGCCGAATTAACCATTAGGGAAATTTTGAAGCAGTTCGAAGTAGCCACCCCCTATTACACTCTGATTGCTCGAGCCAATAGCATCAGCGATCCTTTTGATGATCGGGTGGTTGAGGCATATTGGTTGGGGAATGGCTTATTGGATAAAGTGACGCCAGAGGCGGTGGGTTGGGTGATTGAACAGGACGTTAAGCGCGAAGGCTGGAATCCCGAGCATATTGCCTTAATGTTTCGGGCTATTAGTCTGGAAAAAGCTCGAGCCCACCACAGCTTGTCAGTATTATATTTTTTTACTCGACCGGGTATAGAGCTGGATTCGTTGGTGACAAAATCAATCCAGAACAGCCTGGATAGCTGTCGCGTTTGTTCCGGTATTGTCATTGAGCGTGGCGAACAATTGACAGTTATGTATCAGCCGCTGTTGTTTGATTATAAGCGGATCGTCAGAATCGGCAAGCCGGAGAAAAAAATGGTTGATTGGGGAATACTCAATCCCAATGATTCGGCGGTTGATACCGGCAGCGTCGTCGCTTTCCATCACTATTGGGCGATTGAATGTTTAAGTATCGAACAGGCTCAGAACTTGGATAAGTATACTAAAATGACTTTAGCCGCGGTCAATCCGTGACTTGTCGGGAGAACCTTCGCGTTCTCCCGTTTTTTTATTTATTGATATCTGTTAAAATAAATAGTGTAAAGGTAGATTATTTATGACCAAAAGAAAAAACATCAAACCCAAAATAGCCATTATCGGATTGACTTCCTGCGAGGGTTGTCAATTTGTGATGCTTGACCAGGGTAGGAGATTTTTGGATTGGCTGGCCAAGGTGCAGTTGGAAGAATTCCGGCTAGTGGAAGATGAGCCGATACTGGCGGAGCATTATGATATTTGTTTTGTCGAGGGTAATCCGGTTACCAAGGCAAATATCAAATTACTCAAGGAGATGCGCTGTCGTTCGGACAAGTTGGTGGTGGTGGGCAATTGCGCCGCCTTGGGCGGAGTGTGGGAACTCAAAAATTACGCGTCCAAGACCAGAGCGATTAAAGCAGTATATAAAAAATTAAAAGTAGCTAACCCCGATATTAAAGAAGTGGACAATTTTGTCAAAGTTGATTATGTCATTCCCGGTTGTCCGATTGATGGTGATGAATTTATTGAGTTGGCTAATCAATTATTGAAAAAAGGCAGTTTCCGCATTCCGCAAAATCCCGTTTGTTATGAATGTCAGAGTCGGGGATATCAATGCTTGTTACAGCAAGAGGAGATCTGCTTGGGGCCGATTACCTTGGGTGGTTGCAAGGCCGTCTGCCTAAAATCCAAGCAGGCCTGTTGGGGTTGCCGGGGCTTATTTGACGGCGCGCAGGTGGAAAATTTTATGAATTATTTATTAAAGCATTTTTCTCGGGAGCAAGTTTATCGGATAATGGAAGTGTTTGGCGCCAGAGATACCATTTTAAAAAGGCTGGAAGAAATGCAGGGGAAGAAAAATCGAAAGTTCGGAAAGTCTAAGGTTAATAAAATTGATAATAAAATTAAAAAATTGAAATGATTCACATAATAACGGACATACGGACGTCCGTACTGACGTCCGTACTGACGTCAAATATATGATAAAATATATCAGAAAACTACAAAAAGCGAGCACCCACAGCTATGTCATCACTATTCCCAAGGAGTTGGTGCAAAGATTTCGTTGGAAAGAAAGGCAGAAATTGGAAATAATTTATGACGGCAAGTCAGCCAGATTGACTATTAAGGATTGGCAGAAAAAATAATCGGCAAAAATATGTCTTTAGAAACCCCGGAACAGCCGGATATTGATCGCCTTGATTTAAAGCATCGGGATTTGCTTCAGCGCGAAGTGATGCGGCAGATGCTTGGGGAAAAGCCCGATTATCAGATTCAACTTGATTGGGTATTGAAGTATGGGGAAAAAATAAGCGAATTAATTGATTGTCAAGCCAATAATGATATCAGGGAGTTGGCTTTGGCCGGCAATTATGAGGAAGCGGCCATAAAATTGATTGAGTTATTGGACTGATTTTTTGGTTTTAATTTTATTAAAAAATTTTCTTAACCCCTAATCGCTAACAGCTAATCGCTATCCCTATGAAAATTCAAATAAACCATATCGGCAAAATGGAAGGCCACGCTGATTTTGTGGCTGAAATCTTAAAGGGAGATGTCCAATCGGCAAAATTGATTACCACCGAGGGGGCGCGGCTGATTGAGGGGATTTTGATCGGCCGTCATTTTAAAGAAGCGCCGATTATCACTTCCCGCATTTGCGGTATTTGTCCGGTAGTCCATAAATTGTCATCAATTAAAGCGATTGAAAATGCTTTTGAAATTCGTCCCAGCCAACAAACAGTCAAGCTGCGTAAGTTGATCAATCTGGCTCAAATCATCCATAGCCATGCCCTGCATCTTTTCTTTTTGTCATTGCCGGATTTTTTCAATATTGAAAACGATTTGAATTTTGTCAAAAAATATCCCAAAGAAACACAATGCGCCATCAATACCAGACAGTGGGCGCTCAAAATTATCGAAGTGGTTGGCGGTCGAGCGGTTCATCCGATTGCCTGTGAGGTTGGTGGTTTTAAAGTGTTGCCGGAAAAAAATGAATTAAAAAATTTGGCCGACCAGTATGAAGTTGTTTTGAAAAATGCTTTGGGCTTGGCCAACTTTGTTATTTCCATTAAGTATCCAAAGTTCAGCCGGCCGACCACTTTTGTCAGTCTGACCAATTCCAAAGAGTATGCTCTATATGACGGCGATATTAAAATTTTTCCGTCAGCCAGCCAGTCCAGAATTATTAAGGCGGAAAAATATACTCAAAATATCAAAGAAATAGAAGAGCCCTATCGGGCGGCCAAATCAGCCACTTTGGACGGCGAGCCGTTTATGGTCGGGGCTTTGGCGCGAATTAACAACAATTGGCAACAGCTCAACCCATTGGCCAAGGGATTGCTCAAGGGGATGAATTGGCAATTGCCGCAATATAATACTTTTGAAAACATTACTGCCCAAGCGATTGAAATCATCCACTGCCTGGAAGAAGCCAAAAAAATTTTGCGAGATTTATTATCTGATTCCTCCTCTTTGCGAATGGGGAGGTTAGGAGGGGGTAAGAGTAAAGAGGATGCTCGGCTTTCATTAAATTTGATTGCCGGTGCCAATCCGCTTAGTTGTGAGACGGTTGGCGTTGACGCGATCGAAGCGCCGCGGGGCACTTTGTACCACCATTACAAAATAGATAAAAACGGTTATCTGACTAATTGCAATATTATCACGCCGACCGTGTCCTATCTTAAGAATTTGGAACAGGATGTTTTGGCTTATATCCCTAATGTGATGAAGTTGAATCCGAAAAAGCGGGCGATAAAAATCCGCGCTCTGATTCGCGCTTATGACCCGTGTATTGCCTGCGCCACGCATTAAATAAATATTAATTAAAAATGGTTTGTTGCTTGTTGCTTTTTTCCGGCTGTTCCTTAAAATTTCAGAAAGAGCAACAAAATTATTTAAATCCAGATGAAGATTTAGTGACGATTGAAGATAATAATATAAATAGTGGCAGCGGTAGCTCGGAGAATAATCCAGATATTAGTGATGATAATTCTTACGGACCCATGGATGAAGATTCGGAAACTGGTAATAATTCATTTAATCTTAGTGGGGTAAAAGTTGGTGATAAGATGGGAAATATGACCATTAATTCTATTGAGCCCGCACTTGATAGCTTTTCTCTGGGCGATTATAATGTCAAGATACAATTTTCTGGCCGAGCTGTTATTACTGGCGATTATAAATACGAGACAAATAGCGGTTTTGGTGGCATCGAAAGATTATGTTTTATGAATTTTGATGATAACTCTGTTAAATTGATTCCAACCCTGCATACTGACCAAAGAGATTTATATCTTTGTTTCACGAATAGTTATGATTCAGGTCTTAGTCTGGCCAAAGAGAAGCTAAACTTATTAACAGATGATCGTGGACGGGCAATTATTATTATAGATAATTATAGGTTGGTATCAGCTGAAACGGAAGTTTTTAATACGGCTAAATTTATTGATTTGGAAAATTAATTATAAAATTTTATGCACGATTTTCATCTGGCTGACATAATCTATAAGACAATTATGGATTATGCGGCAAAAAATAATCTAAAAAAAATAACCAAAGCCACTATCAGCTTGGGCTCGATTGTTGAGCACGGCGAAGAAGTGTTGCCGGAAAATCTTATTTTCAATATCAAGCTGCTGGCCCAGGGCGGTTCGGCTGATGGTTTGGAAATAGCGGTCAATAAAGTCAGCGGAGACAAGTGGGTGCTGGAGGACATAGAAGGGGAGTAAAGGTGAAATTTACAATTTTCAATTTAAAATAAATTTTTAGTGCTTTGTTTTAAAACATTTTTGGTTATTTTGAGACGCGCTTTCAAATACTCGGAATACATCTCTACGGATGTTTCAAGATTTGTGTTATAATAAATAGCGATGAAAATAAAATCCATTAGACAAGCGAAAAAATTAAAAGGCCGACGAGTGTTACTTCGGGTTGATTTTAACGTACCTATTAACAAAGACGGTCAAGTAGGAAAAAATGAGGATTATCGTCTGACGCAAAGTTTGCCAACTATTAAATATTTAATCAAGAAAAAAGCCAAGATAGTTATTATGGCTCACTTGGGCCGGCCGGAGGGCAAAAAGGTGGAAAAATTGCGTCTGGATCCGGTAGCGGTCCGCTTAAGCCAGTTGTTATGCAAGAGTATTTATAAGAGCAATATTATTATCGGCAAAGAAGTGGAGCAGAAAATCGAGCAAATGAAACCGGGTGAGATTCTGCTTTTGGAAAATGTCAGATTTGACCGGCGAGAAGAAAGAGGCAATAAAGTTTTTGCTAAGCAGCTGGCCAAATTGGGTGATATTTTTGTCAATGACGGTTTTGCCGTGTCCCATCGGGAGCATGTGTCAGTGGCGACCATTCAGCATTATTTGCCCAGTTATGCCGGCTTGTTATTGGAACGGGAATTGAAAAATTTAAGTGGCATTTTTGAGCAGCAGCCCAAGCCGCTAGTGGCAATTATCGGTGGCGCCAAAATTTCCACCAAAATCAAGGTGATCTCCCGTTTTTTGAAACATGCTGATTATGTTTTATTGGGTGGGGCCTTAGCTAATACGGTTTTGAAGGCGATGGGAGTGGCGGTTGGCAAGTCATTGGTCGAACCAAAAATGATTGGCGAAATCAGAAAAATCAAATTGACCGACGATCAATTGCGGGTGCCGGTTGATGGCATCTTTGCCGGCAGCTTTAAGGCAATTAAGGGACGAATCGACGCCTTGGGCGATATCAGAAAGAATGAATTAATTCTTGATGTTGGACCGGAGACGATTGAGCTTTATCGACACATTATCAATCAGGCGAAAACCATTGTTTGGAACGGGCCGCTGGGGCTAATCGAGACGCCATTTTTTGCTCGGGGCACCAAGGAGCTGATTAAAATTTTAGCTCAGTCTAAAGCCAAGACAATTGTCGGCGGCGGTGAAACAGTTCAACTCATTCGGGCGCTGGGTTTGGAGAAAAAATTTACCTTTATTTCGACCGGCGGTGGAGCCATGCTGGAATACTTGGAAGGTCGAAAATTGCCGGGATTGAAGAAAATAGTTTATTAAAATAATAAAAAATAATTAATATAAAGTTATGACAGAACAAAATTTAAGCAATCGATCGACAAAATATCATGCCAAATTAATTTTGTTGCCGTTTGTGGTGGTGGTGATGATTTTGTTGTCCGCTTATCTCGTTAGTTTGACGAGAAATTCTTGGGAAAATTTTAATTACATTGGCAAGAGCCCGGAATACCAGTATCAAGTTAGTATCTCTGGCACTGGCAAGGTGACCGCCAAGCCGGACGTGGCGATAATCAATGTCGGCATCATTACTGAAAAGGGGACGGTTGAAGCGGCTCAAAAAGAAAATACTGACAAGATGAATGCCATTATTGCCGAATTGAAGAATCAATACCGGATTGTCGAGGAGGACATTAAGACTAGTTATTATCAAATTAATCCTCGCTATAATTGGAGCGACGGTCGTCAGACTTTGGCCGGTTACGAAGTTAATCAGTCGGTCCAGATCAAGGTGAGGAATTTTGATAATATCGGCAAAATTGTTTCCATGGCTGGCGAGAAAGGCGCCAATAGCGTTTCCGGGCCCAACTTTACCATTGATGATCCGGAAACCTATCGGGCTGAAGCGAGAAAAGAAGCGATCGCCCAAGCTAAAGACAAGGCTAAAGTTTTGGCTGATGAAGTCGGCATTAATTTGGGTCGGATTGTCAGTTTTTCTGAAGATTCTTATCAGCCTTATCCGGTTAATTATGCTTATGGCATCGGCGGCATGGGTGGCTTGGAGCAAAAAGCTTTGTCGGCGGCAGTGCCCGAAGCTGATATCCAATCCGGCAGTCAGGAGGTCAGTATTAATGTTTACATTACTTACGAAATTGCCAAATAATTGAGAATAATACAGTTAAAACAATCCGCCTCTTGGCGGATTGTTTTAACTTGGTCGCGGTTTGTGCTATAATTAAAAATTATTAGAAATAAATAATCAATTTGAACGGTATGTCAAAAATTAAGTCAGTCAAAGCAAGGGAAATTCTGGATTCGCGTGGCAATCCGACCGTGGAAACGGAAGTGGTATTAACCAGCGGCGTCAAGGCTTGGGCGGCAGTGCCCAGTGGCGCTTCGACTGGCAGTTATGAAGCTTTAGAGCTTCGTGACGGGGATAAAAAAAGATATGATGGCAACGGAGTATTGAAAGCGGTTAAAAATGTCAACGAAAAAATTGCTCCTAAATTGAAGGGCTGGGCCGCCGGCCAACAAAAAGAGATAGATAAGCTAATGCTCGAGCTTGACGGTACGGAAAACAAATCCAAACTGGGTGCTAACGCAATTTTGGGCGTATCATTAGCTGTCGCCCGGGCTGGCGCGATTGACGCCCAAAAGCCCCTTTACGCTTATCTTCATAAAAAATTTTGGCCCCAAAAAAAGATGTCTTTTCCGGTGCCAATGATGAATATTATGAATGGCGGCGCCCACGCCGGTTGGTCGATTGACATTCAGGAGTTTATGATTACACCGCAACAGAAAAATATCAAAGAGGCGGTGCGTTGCGGCGCGGAAATTTTTCATGCTTTGAAAAAGATTTTAAAAGATCGAGGCTATCAGACTACGGTTGGCGACGAGGGTGGCTATGCGCCGAAATTGCCGGGTAATGAACAGGCGCTTAAAGTGATTTTGGAGGCGGTTGCTGCCGCTAATTATAGAATCGGCAAAGATGTCAAAATTGCCATTGATGCCGCTTCGTCGGAATTTTACAAAGACGGTATTTATAATATGGTGGCAGATAAGAAAAAAAGATCGGCCGCGGAGATGGTGGCAATGTATAGTGATTGGCTAACTCGTTATCCCATTGAATCATTGGAAGATGGCTTGGCTGAGGATGATTGGGACGGCTGGAAGACCTTGACTAATAAACTTGGTAAAAAAATCGCTTTGGTGGGCGATGATCTGTTTGTGACCAACGTCAAGAGGCTGCAACAAGGAATAGAGCAGGGCGTCAGTAATGCCATTTTGATAAAATTAAATCAAATCGGCAGTTTAACCGAGACCGTGGAAGCGATTAAATTGGCCCAGACGCATAGCTACAAAATCGCCGTCTCGCATCGGAGCGGCGAGACAGTGGATGATTTTATTTCTGATTTGGCGGTCGCCTGCGGCGCTGAGTATATTAAAACTGGCTCGCTCTGCCGAAGCGAACGCGTCGCCAAATATAATCGGTTGATGGAAATTTGGGACGAAATGAAATAGCCCAATTAGAAGCAATAGTGGTATTTTTATCAAGCGTTTAATTTTATAAATAATAAATTAAATGGTTAAAAGGAATGCAATTAATCGCCGAAGAGTAGTTTTGTTAATTTTGGACGGTTGGGGTTTGGGTCGGCCAGACGCGGGCAATCCGATTCATCTTGCCAAAACACCATTTTTAGATTCGCTTTATCGCGATTATTCCTGGACAACACTTTGCGCCTCCGGCAAGTGCGCTGGCTTGCCAACCAATCAAGTAGGGAATTCCGAAGCCGGTCATATCAATCTGGGCGCCGGTCGCATCGCTGATCAGGAAGTGGTTAAGATTTCTAAACAAATTAACACCGGCCAATTTTTTAAAAACCCGGCTTTTGTCGCGGCGATTAGTCATACTCGAAAAAATAAATCCGCCGTTCATTTAATGGGATTGTTGTCCAATGGCCAGAGCCCCCATAGCGACCCGGATCATTTATTGGCTTTACTGACTTTATTGCGGGCCCAGAAAGTGAAGAATGTTTATTTGCATTTATTTACCGATGGTCGGGATTCGCCGCCCCGGTCTTCCTTAAAATCAATGATGGCGTTGGAACGCTTTTTAAAGCCTCATGAAGTTATTGCTACTGTTATCGGTCGATTTTATGCTATGGATAGAAAAAAAGCCTGGGACCGCACTGTTTGGGCGTATGAGGCGATGACTGTCGGTCGCGGTCATATTAGCGTCAGCCCCCAAGCCGGGATTACTCGCGCTTACAATGCCGATATTACCGATGAGTTTATTGAACCGATAGTAATTCAGCGGCGCAAGAAAATGGTTCGAAGAATTGAGAATGGTGATGCGATAATTTTTTTCAATTTGCGCAGTGATCGGGCGCGTCAATTGGCCAAGCCGTTTGTTCAGCAAGAATTTGAGCGAAAAAATCCCGGTGCCCCGAAAAGAAAGAGTGTTTTACGAAACATCGCTTTCGTGGCGATGACTGATTTTGGTCCGGATTTGGACAGTATCTTAACGGCTTATCCGTCGGCGGATTTGCGTAACACCCTGCCGATGATGTTACATGATTTTCGTCAGCTTTATATTGCTGAAAGTGAAAAATACGCTCATGTCACCTTTTTTTTTAACGGCGGCTATGCTGATCCAGTGGCCGGGGAAAAACGGGTCAGAATCCCTTCGCCAAGAGTGACGGCCTATGATCAAACGCCGGCAATGTCGATGGCCAAGGTGGCCCAGAAATTAATCGCCAGCTTAAAAATGCATGATTTTATTTGCGCCAATTTTGCTGCTCCGGATATGATTGGCCATACTGGTAATATCAGGGCTGGTATTAGAACTGCTGAAGCGGTTGATAAGTATGTCAAAAAAGTGGCCCAAGCTTGCTTGAAGAATAATGTTGTCTTGCTTATTACCGCTGATCATGGTAATCTAGAATCCATGTTGAATCTTGAAACCAAAGAGATAATCACTGAGCACACCACCAATCCGGTGCCGTTGATTATCGTCAGCAAAAAAGAAAAAAAACAGAAAATCAAACGGGGGTATTTAGGTGATGTTGCCCCGACGATTCTAAATTTTTTTGATCTTCAGCCGCCAGCCGAAATGACCAGAAAAAGTCTTATTTAACTTATGGAACAAGAACGTCCTAAACCGGTGGTACTGATTGTTTTGGATGGCTGGGGGATTGCCCCGCCATCACGGAGCAATGCCATTGCTTTGGCCAAAACGCCCACTATTGATAATTTGATCAAAACTTATCCGGCCCTGTCTCTGCAGGCGGCCGGCGAAGCAGTTGGGTTGTCTTGGGGGGAGATGGGTAATAGTGAAGTCGGCCACCTTAACCTTGGTTCGGGTAAATTAGTCTATCAAAATTTACCGCGGATTAACAAAGCAATCACTGACGGTGATTTTTTTGTCAATAAAAAATTTTTAGCCGCCATTAATCATGTTCGTCGGAATAATTCCAAACTTCATCTAGTCGGCTTAGTTTCTTCCGGCGGCGTCCATTCTTCAATGGATCATTTTTACGCTTTAGTTGAACTGTGTCAGAAAGAAAAATTAAAAAATCAGGTTTTGGTTCATGCGATTTTGGATGGTCGCGATATGCCTTACAACTCTGGTCTTGATTTTGTCGCCGAGGCCAACAGTCGGCTAGTTGATTCAAAAATCGGTAAAATCGCTTCTATTTCCGGTCGATTTTATGCCCTGGATCGTGATAATCATTGGGAGCGGTTGGTTTTGGCTTATAATGCCATGGTTAACGGCGAGGCGGAAAATTTTTTTGGTGATCCGGTAGAAGCGGTTAAAGCGTCTTATGATAAAAAAATTTACGACGAGGAATTTATTCCGACAGTGATTACTGAACACGGCCAACCGGTGGGCCGCATCAGCCATCAAGACGCGGTAATATTTTTTAATTTTCGCGCGGATCGGGCCAGGGAATTGACCAAAGCGTTTGTGTTGCCCGGTTTTGCCAAATTTCCCCGGGAATATCTGTCCGGGTTATATTTCGTCACTATGACCGAATATGAGAAGGATTTGCCAGTCGAGGTCGCCTTTCCGCCGGAAACCATCGACACTCCCTTAGCTAAGGTGATTGCCGAGGCCGGCCTGAAGCAATTGCATATTGCTGAGACGGAAAAATACGCTCATGTCACTTTCTTTTTTAATGGCGGCCAAGAAAAGGCGTTTGTCGGCGAAGAGCGAATATTAATACCATCGCCGCGAGTTGATTCTTATGCTGATAAACCGGAAATGTCAGCTAAGGAGATCACGCAGCGTGCCATTAAGGAAATTATGGCTAAGCATTATGATTTTATTGTTATGAACTTTGCCAATGGCGACATGGTGAGTCATACTGGTGACTTAAAAGCGACGATTAAAGCCTGCGAAGCAGTTGATAATGGCGTAAAAAAGATTGTTGAGGCGACCCTGGCCCATAACGGGGTGGTGGTTATTACGGCCGATCATGGCAATGCTGAGGAACTAATCAATCTGCAATCAGGCAATATGGATAAAGAACACAGCACCTATCCGGTGCCGTTAATCATTGTCGGCCGGCACTGGGAAGGTAAGACCGGCGGTGGGGCGGACAGTCCCAATTCTGATTTGAGTTTAGTCAAACCGGCGGGACTATTGTCTGATGTGGCGCCGACTATTCTGAAAATTATGGATTTGCCCAAGCCGGACGATATGACCGGTCGGAGTTTGTTATAGCTGATGATTTGAGGGTTAGACAGAGAGATTCAAACCGGTTTCAGCCGGGTTGATTTTTTTTATGAAAAATGTTATTTTTAATTATGTTATGAGTAAAATTTTAAATAATAGATTTTTTGAATTTATTCCCGCTGTGACTGTCTGGTTGACTCTCGGCGGAGCGATAATTTTATCATTTATTCGTCCGCTGTGGGCGATTTATTTTATTATTGTTTTTAGCGTTTATTGGATTACCCGATTGTTTTATATGATGGTTTGGTTGGTTATTTCTTGGCTGAGGTATTATTGGGATAATAAAGTCAACTGGACCGAGAAAATAACGAGGCTTAATAAAGATTACCGGCAGTATTATCATGTGGTCACTTACCCGACTTATAAAGAGCCTTACGAGGTGGTGAGGCGGTCGTTCCAAAAACTAACAGAAACCGATTTTTCCAAGGATAGAATGATGGTGGTGTTGGGCGGCGAAGGTCGAGATAAGGATAATTTTTTGGCTACTGCCGAAAAAATTAAACAAGAGTTTGGTGATTGTTTTTTTAAATTATTGATTACAGTCCATCCGCCGGCCACAGATGAATTGCCCGGCAAAGGCTCCAATGTTCATTATATGGAGCAGCAGTTGAAAATTGAAATTGACCGACTGGGCCTGGATTATAAGAAAGTGATTGTGTCTTGTTTTGATATTGAAACTTTGCCGCACCCTCAATATTTTTCTTATTTGACTTACAAATATTTAACCCAACCGCGACCGGAGCGAGCCAGCTATCAGCCACTGATTTTGTATAACAATAATATTTGGGAATCCAACCCGATTATTCGGGTGGTGGCTTCGGCGACCACTTTTTGGCTCCTGACTGACTTGTCGCGACCGGAGCGATTGTTGACATTTTCTTCTCACAGTATGAGCTTTCAGATGTTGGTTGATGTTGGTTTTCATGATAAAACGATCGTCACGGAGGATTCGCGGATTTGTCTGCAGGGCCTGGTTCGGTATGACGGGGATTATCGGGTAGTGCCGATGTTTATCACCTTATCAATGGACACGGTTTATATCGGTTCCTTTCGGAAGAGTTTAGCTGATCAGTATCGGCAGATGAGACGTTGGGCTTGGGGAGTAGAACATTTTCCTTGGATGTGGCAGAAATTTTTTGGTCGGCAAGCTAACCGGCAAATTCCTTTAAAAAAGCGGCTATTTTATTTTTGGAATCAATTTGAGGGCATGTATTCTTGGGCGACGGCGCCACTCTTGATTTTAATCGTCGGCCGACTGCCATTGTGGTTAGCATCGGAAACCGATCGGGCGACCGCTTTTTTTCAAAACGCGCCGTATACCCTAGAGACATTAATGATGATTGGTATGGTTGGATTGGTGGTAAACTCTATTTTATATACTTTTATGTTGCCTAATCGACCGAAGGGTTACCGTTTTTATAATTATATTATCATGGTTGTCCAGTGGGTGATATTTCCGGTGACAATGGTTATTTTCGGTTCTATCCCGGCCGCTGACGCCCAGACCCGCTTGTTGCTCGGCGGCAAATATCGGCTCGGTTTCTGGGTGACCAATAAGAAGGTCTAAATATTAAGATTATTATGATGTTGCCAAAAGTTACAATTCAGATAGTCACCTGGAACAGCTTGAAATATTTGCCGTTTTGCTTAAAGTCGATTTTTAGTCAAACGTATCGGGATTTTCAGGTTTTGGTTATTGATAATAATTCTCAGGATGGGACAGTGGATTTTTTACGCAAAAATTATCCAGATGTTACTGTTTTTCAAAATAAGAAAAATCTTGGTTTTGCCAAGGCTAATAATCAGGGCATCAAATTGCTTACTGCGCCATACATTGTTTTAAGTAATCCGGATATTATTATGGAGCCGACCTGGTTGGAGCGGATTATCGCCAAAGTAGACAGCTCGGCTTACAAGGATTTTGGCAGTTTTGGCGGCAAATTATTAAAATTTAAAATTATTAATGCCGACTATGGCGAATTTAAGAAAACTGACATCATTGATTCTTGTGGCTTGAAGATTTATAAAAATCATCGGGTTGGCGAGATTGGCGCCGGTCAAACTGATTGGCAGTTGGAGTCGGCCGAGGTGTTCGGTCACTCGGCGGCGCTGGTATTGTATCGACGGGAGGCCCTGACCCAATGTTTATACCAGTCGTCAACTAACCCCAGCGGCGAATATTTTGATGAGGATTTTTTCTTTTATAAAGAGGATGTGGATTTGGCTTGGCGGCTGCAATTGAGAGGGTGGAAATCATTGTTTGTTTCAGAGGCGGTTGCTTATCATGTTCGATCGTTGGCTCAACAAGATGCCGAAAGCGCCTTTAGTGTTATTAAAAACCGAAAGCACCAATCAGCCATTGCCCGTCAGCATTCTTATTGTAACCATTGGCTAGTGCTTATAAAGAATGAATCAATTAAAAATTTATTCAAATATTTCCCTTTTATTTTTTGGTATGAATTTAAAAAATTTGTTTATATTTTAATTTTTGAATGGTCGACTTGGCCGGCCTTTGGCCAGGTGCTGGCGGTTTTGCCCAAGATGTTGAAAAAAAGGCGTGATAATTTCAAAAAAGCTAAGGCTACTTCGGAAGTGGTCAGGCAATGGATTAATTAAGATAAATGTTTAAGCAGTTAAATTGAAATATGGAAATCTCTATTATTATCAATAATTACAAAACTCGTGGTTTGCTCAAGCAGTGTTTGAAGGGGATATATCTTTATCCGCCCAGCGTGGAATTTGAGGTGATAGTGGTGGATAATAATTCTCAAGACGGTTCGGTGGCCTTGGTGCAAGAATTGTTCCCTCAAGTGAAATTGATTGAGGCTAAAGATAATTTAGGCCATCACAAGGGTAATAATTTGGGCATTAAGCATTCTCGCGGCAAGTATATTTTTATTTTAAATACCGACATCGCTTTTTTGGATAATTCGATTGATAAAATTTATCGGTTTATGGAGAGCCACCCGGAGGCGGCGCTAGTTGGGCCGAAGCTAAAAAATCCCGATGGTTCAGTTCAGGCGTCGTGTATGCGTTTTCCGGACAAATTGGTGCCGATTTATCGGCGGACATTTTTAGGTCAGTTGCCTTTTGCCGAAAAAAAAATCGCTGATTATTTGATGACTGATTTTGACCATGGCCAGACCAGAACAGTTGATTGGATTTTAGGCGCTTGCATTATGGTCCGTCGCACCGTGCTCGATAAAATCGGGCTGATGGACGAGGATTTATTTTTATATTTTGGCGATATTGCTTGGTGCAAGAAATCTTGGCAGGCTGGTTACAAGGTTTATTATTTTGTTGACGCTAATATCATCCATTATCACAAACGGGAGTCGGCGCAAAGCGGTGTTTGGTCAAAAATATTTTGGCTTCATATATTTGATTGGTTTAAATATTTTAAAAAATATTCTTAAATAATGTTTTATCGGCGAAAAAACAAATTAGATAAGCTTGAAGATTGGGTGACTAGCTATCGTCACCAGTCGGTTCGGATTAAATTCAGCGGGGGTTACTGGTTGGCGGCGGTCGGGATAATTTTAGTGATTATGATTTTGGTAGTTTTGGCGCCCATTACTTATCAAGCAATTAAGGCGGCTGATAATATTTTGACGGTTATAAAAATTAAAGATGAGGTTGTGTCAGCGGCGATTGGCGGCGATTGGCAGCAAGCCAGTCAAGCAACTGGCCGAGCGCTTGAGGAGATTGAACAATTTCGCGGCCGGTTTAACCGGCTTGGCTTGGTGAATTATTTTCCGCCTTTTAATAATAAGATTAGAGAGTTGGATAAGCTATTGGCTGGTGGGGCCGGATTATTAACCGGTTATAATCAGTTGTTTTCTCTCTTAGCCGAAGAAGAGGTGACATTGGGCGCTGCTGATTTTTTTGAGAAAATCAGCAAGCGACGATCCGACCTGTTGGCTATTCAGGCCAATATTATTGAAGCGCAGAATATTTTGGGTCAAGTCAACTTAAAATATTTAGCTAGCTTATTTAATTTGGATTTGTTTGACACGCAACTGTCTTTGGAACAAACCGCCAAAGACAGTGGTTCGTTGGTGCCGTTATTGGCCGATCTGCCGGAATTGTTGGGTTACCAGGAAACCAAGAGATATCTATTGGTTTTTCAGAATAACATGGAAATGAGACCGACGGGCGGATTTATCGGTTCTTATGGTATTCTGACGGTTGCTAAGGGAAAAATTATTGATATGTTTATTGACGATGTTTATAATTTGGACCGTTTTGCTCAGGGCAAATTAAATGTTTTAGCGCCGGCGCCAATGTTGAAATATAACAACCAAAAACATTGGTATTTACGCGATGCTAATTGGTCGCCCGATTGGCCGACTGCCGCTCGACAGATTGTTTGGTTTTATCAGCAAGAGGCGCCTTTCAGTAATCAATTGAAGACGGATTTTGACGGAGTGATCGCCTTAACACCGGAAGTGATTTCTGATTTGTTGGCGCTAATTGGACCGCTTACTGTTCGCGAGACTGAATTTTCAGCTGATGGCTTTGCTCAACAATTGGAGCAATTTGTGGAATTTGATTATTATCAACAGGGTATTGATAAATATGAACGTAAGGATGTAATTGGCGATTTGGCCGGTTTGGTGTTAGAAAAATTTTATGATTTGTCGGCAACCGACAAGCTTAAGGCCCTGGCAGTATTACAGCAGCGGATCAATCAAAAGCATATTTTGGTTTATTTGTTTGACGCCAAATTGCAAGAACAATTTACCGCCAATAATTGGTCGGGGGCGGTACGACAAACTGAAGGGGATTATTTAATGGTGGTTGATAGTAATCTAGCCGCTTTAAAAACCGATCAGGCGATGGCCAAATCAATAAAATATTCCGTTCGTTTGGACGAGCGGGGGGATTTGATTGGTCGGCTAGAATTGATTTATGATCACCAACAAAAATATCAGCCGGATTTAATTTCTCGTTATCGTGATTATCTTCGCATTTATGTTTCTCCGGAAACCTGGTTTATTCGGGCTTATTATAGTGATGGAACCAAGGAGCAGCCGATAAACCTTGATCAAGAAACGGAAATCGGTTCAGAACTGGGAAAAAAATATTTGGCGTGGTTTTTCACGGTTGAACCTTTGACCAGCAAGAAAATTGTTTTTGAATACCGTTTGCCGCCCGGGGTTAAAAGCAGTTATCTTAACGGAGCGTATAAAATTATTGTTCAAAAACAGCCGGGGACGGTTGGACATAATTTGGAAATTGATTTAAACTTTACTCGTCCGATTAAGGCTTATTATGCCGCAGTGTTGCCGATGAATCTCTGGGGTCAGGCAATTAGTTGGCGTACCGATTTGTCGGTGGATCGGGAGTTTTTAATTGAATTTAATAATTAATTAATCTGTTCAATGTTTTTAAGGAGAATCGGTATTGATTTGGGAACAACCAATGTTTTGGTGCATGTGCCCAAGAAGGGTATTCTAATCAACGAACCATCGGTGGTGGCGGTTTCTAATATTGATAAAAAAATCATTGCCGTCGGCGCCGAAGCTAAAGAGATGCTTGGCCGAACACCGGATACGATTATCGCCAGAAAGCCGCTAAAGGATGGAGTGATTGCTGATTACAAAACCACCGAAGCAATGATTAGATATTTTATTAATAAAGCCTTGGGCGGGGTGAGATTGTTCCGACCGGAGGTAATGGTCGCAGTGCCGGCCGGCATTACTTCCACAGAACGACGGGCGGTAGTGGACGCCACTATTGCCGCCGGCGCCAAAGCCGCTTACATTATCAAAGAGCCGATTGTGGCAGCGATTGGCGCCAATATTCCGATTGGCTCCGCCTCTGGCCATATGATCATTGATATTGGTGGCGGCACCTCCGAGGTGGCGGTAATATCTTTGGGGGGCATTGTTTCCTCGACTTCGGTTCGAATTGGTGGCAATCGTCTTGATATAAATATCGCCGAATATATCAGAAAGAAATATTCTTTGGCCATCGGCGAGCGAACGGCGGAAGAAATAAAAATTAACATTGGTTCAGCGCTTTATTTGGAAGAAAAATTATATTTGGATATCCGGGGTCGCGATATGGTTACCGGCTTGCCTAAAACCATTACTGTTTCCTCTGATGATGTTACGGAGGCTATTCAGGGCGACCTGGAGGGCATTGTGGCGGCGGTGAAAAATGTCTTTCATCAGACGCCACCCGAATTATCAGCCGATGTGATTGATAAAGGCATTGTGATGTCGGGCGGTTCTAGCCTGCTTCGGAATATTGATAAGTTAATTACTCAGGCGACTGGTGTTTCCGCTTATGTGGCCGATGACGCTTTATTCTGTGTTGTGAAGGGCACCGGTATTGCTTTGGATAATTTGGAAAGTTATAAGCGGAGTATTCTAGCGACCAAATAAGGATTATTGAAGAAATAAAAAATCCCGCGCGGTTAAGTGATTAGGCCGGCGGGATAGCATAAGTCAGGGCTGGATAAAAATATCATAGGCCAATGTTTTTGGGAATGTCCAGTTTTACTACTGCTTGTTCGTAACATTGGATCAACTGTTGCAGCGCCGCTTCTTTTTGCTCGGGTTGAATGGTTGTATTTTTTTTCACCCAAGATTCGATTTTATCATTCGGCTCTGTTCCCAAACAGGAGACGGCATCAATCATTTTTACCGTTTCTCCGGAAAATAATTGATTGAGAGTTTCTTCTCCGGGCTGCTCCTGAGGTTTTTTCAGGATTGGTTCTAAAATGAACAAAAAAATTATCGCCGCAAAAGCGGCTGCAAGGCTGAGTATCTGTCGATGATTTTCGTTCATTCAGCGACCCTTTCTTTTTGGGGTTGAGTGTTAAGTCCTCTATAGTCAGAATAACATGATTATCATTTTTTATCAATAATAAATAAAATAATAATGAATATTGCCATTGATGCTTCCCGCGCCAATAAGCCCTTCAAAACCGGAACCGAGTGGTATTCTTACCATATTATCCAGGAATTGAAAAAAATTATCCCTGATAATTGCCAAGTAGTTTTGTATACCAACAAGCGATTAACTGGCGGTTTGAAAAAAATGCCCGGCCACTGGCGAGAGGAAATTTTAAATTGGCCGCCGAAATATTTATGGACCCAATGGCGATTATGGTGGGCGCTGCTGGTTCGACCGCCGGATGTTTTATTTGTGCCGGCCCACACAATTCCATTTTTACCGTTAAGAAAAAAGGTGCGAGTAGCAGTGACGGTTCATGATGTTGGATTCAAGGCTCAGCCTGAGTTGTACAAGAAAATTCAGGTTTGGTATCACGATTGGACAATGAAAAAAATCAGACAGCGCGTTAATCTTGTTATTACCGATTCAGAATTTTCCCGTCGGGAAATAGAAAGATTTTATTCACTCGATGCAAAAAAAGTGGTGGTTGTTTATTTGGGTTATGACCGACAAAAATATTTGCCCCAAGCGATTAAAAAAGAGGAGATTTTAAATCGATACGGTATTAACCGACCATATTTGCTTTATATTGGACGGCTGGAAAAGAAAAAAAATATTGGTCGCTTGGTTGCCGCCTTTGCTTTATTGAAAAGTGATTTTCCCGAGCTCAAATTGGTTTTAGCTGGTAATGCTGGCAATGATTTTGAAGCTATCAAGGAAATTGTCATCACTAATCGATTGGAACAGGAAATTATTTTGCCCGGTTATATTCCGGAAACGGATTTGCCGGAGATAATCCGCCAAGCGGAAGTTTTTTTGTTTTTGACCCTTTATGAAGGTTTTGGTTTGCCGCTTGTTCAAGCTTTAGCCTGCGGTACGCCGACAGTAACCTCAGACCTCAATCCTCATCGGGAAATAGCCCAAGACGGCGCTTATTATTGCGATCCTTATCAGCCGGCACAGATTGCTCAAGCAGTTAAAACTGTTTTGGCGGACAGTCAGTTGCGAGCCCAGTTAATCGCCCGCGGGCAGTCAGTAGTTAAAAATTTTTCCTGGACTGGCGCGGCCCAGGCTATTTGGCGGCTCTTGGCGTCACTCTAGTTAATTTGGTTGTTTGGCAGATTAGTCTATTTTATGTTAAAATCTAAGGTATATGAAAGTCGACAGCGGACAGTTTGATTGGCAAATTTGCGGCCACGATCGGGCGGTAAATTTTTTGCAATCCACCATTAAAACCGGTCGAATCAGTCAGGCCTATGTTTTTGCCGGTCCGGCCAATTTGGGTAAATATACTGTTGCTGAGAGATTTATCGCCACTCTTTTGTGTCAAGCTAAGACTGATGTCAAACCCTGTGGGCAGTGTTTTCATTGTCAGCAGTTGGCGCATGGCGTTCATCCTGATGTTTATCGTCTTACTAGATTAGTGGATGAAAAGACAGGCAAACTGAGAAAAAAAATTATTATTGACCAGGTCCGTGATTTAAAAAATCGACTTAGCCAAGCCAGTATGCTGAATGACTATAAAGTGGGCATTATTGATAAGGCTGATGAGTTGAACACCAGCGCTGCCAATGCTTTATTGAAACTTTTAGAGGAACCAACGCCCCGCACGGTAATAATTTTAATCGCCGATGATGCTTCTCGTCTGCCGGCGACCATCTTGTCCCGTTGTCAGCAGATTAATTTTTTTCCTGTCGCCACCCGTCTTATTGAAGCTTTTTTGACTGATCGGGGGGTGACGGAGGTTAGGCGGGTGGCTCGCTTGGCCTATGGCCGACCGGGAATAGCCTGGTCATTAGTTGCCAATCAGGAGCAGTTGGACGACCATAATACCAATATTAGTAATTTTTTCCTTTTTGCAAAGGCCGATCTCAGTCAGCGTTTCAGATTGGTTGATAAATTAATTAATTTTTCCGGTAATGAAGTTTTTAACAGTCAGTTGATTGGGAAAATTATCAATGATTGGCAGTTGGTTTTACGAGACTTATTATTAGTGGCAAGCGGCAATGAATATTTGGTGGCCGACATTGAACAGCTTGATAATTTAAAACAGCAATCAAAAAACTTTGATTTTTTTAAAATTAATAAGTTGGTCAAACTAATTAATCAGGCTGGCATTTATTTTGATTATAATATTAGTTCCCGTTTAATATTAGAAAATATAATCATAAATTTATGAAGTTAAAAAATAAGTTTATTGGGTTGGCTGGTTTGGGCTTGACTTTGGTTTTCATCGTCAGCGGCTGCACCATTAAATTGGGCGGCGGCTCAGCGACTGCCGAAAAGGTGGACGGGGGCATTTGGAAGTCAATTGACAGCGCCGAAACCTGGACCCAAAAAGTTGATGTGCCCTTAACCGGCGGCAAAGTAGCCAGTATTGCTAATATTGATGTGGCTAAGATAGCGCTTGATCCTCAGGATCACAACACTATTTATTTGGCCACCGAAACAGAGGGCATTATTTACAGTTATGATGGCGGCAATAGCTGGCAGAAGTTTCGCTCGCTTAATCGGGGAAAAATCAGGACAGTCGCAGTGGACCCGGTTTTTAAGTGCACGCTTTATGCCACCACTGGTAATAAATTATACAAATCAAACGATTGCGGCCGATTTTGGGAAACGCCATATTTTCATCAAAACAATGAGGTGGTGTTAACAACGGCGGTGATTGATTATGTCAATCGGGAGGTGCTTTATCTTGGCACCAGTGACGGAGAAATTCTGAAAAGTCTAGACGGCGGTAAAACATGGACAACGGTTAATTATATCAAGGGAGTGGTGATTATGGATATTATTATTGATCCCAATAATCATAATTTCGTTTATGCCGCTACCGATGATAAAGGCATTTACCGTTCCAGTGACAGTGGGGCGACATGGGAATCTTTGGCTAAAAGTTTTAAACCATTTTCCAGTAGTAATAAATACATTGGTCTGGTGGCCGATAAAGCCACTGACGGCGGTTTAATCCACGTTTCTCGTTATGGAATGTTAAGAAGCACTGATCGCGGCGATAGCTGGCAGGCGATTGAGCTGTTGCCGGCGCCCAAAAATACCAGTATTTATGCATTGGCGGTCAACCCTAAAGACAGTAATGAAATTTATTATTCCACCGGCAGTAGTTTGGTCAAAACTAAAGATGGCGGTCAAAGTTGGTCATCTCAGGAGTTGCCTTTTAAGCGGTTATGCAAAGCGATTGCGATTGATTTTCAGGAGACTAACATTGTTTATTTGGCGGCGTTTAAAGCGCGTAATTAATAAAATAAAATCATATGAGTATTATCTCGGACAACTTGTCTGACCTGGACAAGGCGATTGAGCATTTTCAGGAGGATATTGCCGTGTTAAAAACTGGCCGGGCCAATCCGGCAATTTTGGATAATATCAGGGTCGACGCTTACGGTGTTTTAACACCATTGAATCAGCTATCGTCAATTTCCGTGCCAGAAGCTAGGTCGATTATTATTCAGCCCTGGGACAAAAACGTCATTAAGGCAATGGAAAAGGCGGTTAGGGAAGCCGGGTTGGATTTGGGCATTGCCAATGAGGGTGATCGGATTAGAATAACCGTTCCTCAAATGACTGAAGAATCTCGTCGGGAAATAGTCAAACTGCTTGGTCAAAAAGAAGAACAGGCCAGAATCGCCGTTCGTAATATTCGGGAGGATATCAAAGAAAAAATTTTGGCGGCGGAAAAAAATAAAGAATTCGGTGAGGACGAGAAATTTTTTTTAGTGGAAGAGCTTGATAAAACAGTTAGCGACTATAACAATAAGATCAAAGAAATTTCTCAGGCCAAAGAACAAGAGATAATGACAGTTTAGAAGTTTAAATAAAGGTAAATTTAAATTAATTATGATAACGACTATTTTTATTTTTGCGGTTGTTTTATCAGTGATGGTATTTGCCCATGAATTTGGGCATTTTTGGACTGCCCGACGATTTGGCGTTAAAGTGGAAGAATTCGGTTTCGGTCTGCCACCAAGAATCATCGGTTTTCAGCGGATTAATAAACGCTGGCGGGTGATTTGGGGTAATCGGTTGACGGTTGATAAGGAACCAACCATCTATTCTGTGAACTGGATACCGGTTGGCGGTTTTGTTAAAATCAAGGGCCAAGACGGCGAACAGGCTGAAATGACTGATAGTTTTGGCCATAAAAAAATATGGCAGCGGGTCATTATTTTAGTGGCCGGGGTGATAATGAATGTTTTTTTGTGTATGGTTTTGTTGACTTGGGGATTTAAATTGGGTTTGCCGGCAGTACTCGAAGGAGAGCCTCAAGGCGCCAAGATTACCGGTCGGAATATTCAGGTGGTTCAAGTATTGCCCGATCTGCCGGCGCAACAGGCAGGCATTAGGGTCGGTGACATAATTATTGCCGCTGACGGCCAGCCCCTGGCAGATATTGGTTCGTCTCAGCAATATTTGTCCGATAAGGCCGATCAAACAGTTAATTTTTTAATCAGACGTGGTGAAGAAGAGCTGTCTTATGATATCAAAATAACGGAGTTTGACGGTAATACCGGCATTGGCGTGGCTTTGGCCGAGACGGCCATTGTCAGTTATTCTTGGCCTTGGGCAATTATTCAAGGAGTCAAATCAACTTTTATTTGGTTGGCGGCGATTGTTATTGCTTTTTATAATTTGATTAAAAATTTAATTTTTGGTTTGCCGACCGGTGCCGACGTTGCCGGACCGGTGGGTATCGCTGTTTTGACCGGTCAATTTGCTGAGTTGGGCTTTGTTTATTTATTGCAATTTATGGCTTTACTTTCTCTTAATTTGGCTATTGTCAATATTTTGCCTTTTCCCGCCTTGGATGGCGGTCGGGTTGTCTTTTTATTATTGGAGAAGATTCGTGGTCGGGCAGTCAAAAGAGAGTGGGAAAACTTAATCCATAATATTGGTTTTATCTTATTGATGGTTTTGGTGTTGTGGTTAACCTTAAGCGATGTTTTGAAATATGGCGGCAATATGATTGCCGGAGTAAAAAATTTATTTGGTTTATGAATATAACTGTGCCGGCCCAATTAAATCCGGTGGCAGTGGTCAAGCGAGCCGGCTATGGACTGGTTCGCGATGGTTCGCCTCAAACAAGTTATGCTCGCCGTCTTGGCGGCGGGTTTTATCCTCGTTTTCACATTTATATTAACGGGTCAGAAATTGGTTTGCATTTGGATCAAAAACAAACCAGCTACCAAGGTCAAAAAAAACACAGTGGCGAATATGATGGTGAAACAGTGATTGCTGAAATTGAACGATTAAAACAACTGATGCAAATTATGTTGACGGATCAGGTCGGCTCTCAACCGACCAGCGGCTTAACTGATAATCCCGGAAAAAAGATTTGGCAGTTTTGGAAGAAATAGGTTTTTTGACAAAAGAACTCAAAAATGAAAAGATACCCTAATAATCATCTTAATTTTATGAAGCAATCAACGCTTTTTACCAAAACTCAAAAACAGTCGCCCAAAGAGGCGGTTAGCGCTTCCCATCGATTTTTAGTCCAGGGTGGATTTATTGATATGTTGATGGCCGGAGTTTACACTTATTTGCCTTTGGGCTGGCAGGTGATTACCAAAATTACCAATATTATTAGAGAGGAAATGAACGCCACTGGCGCCCAGGAAATGTTGATGCCGGCCCTCCAGCCCAAAGGTATTTGGGAGGAAACGGGTCGGTGGGCCAGTTTGGCGGAAATAATGTACCAATTTAAAGATCGGAGTGGCAAAGAGGCGGGTTTGGCTGCTACTCACGAAGAAGTGATTTATGACCTGGTTCGCCGCAATATTAATTCTTATCGGGAATTGCCTTTTGCTATTTACCAGATTCAAAATAAATTTCGTAATGAGTTGCGAGCCAAAGGGGGAATTATACGGGGCCGGGAATTTATGATGAAGGATTTATACAGTTTTCATTTGGAGCAGGCTGATTTGGACCGGTACTATCAGCAGCTAATTGAGGCTTATCAGAATGTTTATCGGCGTTGCGGTTTGGAGTCGAAGGTGGTTGAAGCTTCTGGCGGTGTCTTTACCCAAAATTATTCCCATGAGTTTCAGGTGATTTCCGAAGCCGGTGAGGACAAAATTATTTTTTGTTCTGATTGTGCTTACGGACAGAATACGGAAATTACCAAGTTTAAAGTCGGCGATATTTGTCCCAAATGTGGCGGACGGCTTGAAGAAGGTAAAAGCATTGAAGTCGGCAATATTTTTCAGTTTGGCGACAAATACGCCAAAGAAATGAATGGTTATGCCACTGACGAACAGGGCCAAAAGAAGCCGATTTTAATGGCCAGTTACGGTATTGGTATTTCTCGTTTGGTCGCCACTATTGTTGAGGCGCACCATGATCAAAAGGGCATCATTTGGCCGGAGAATGTCGCTCCCTATCAAGCCCATTTATTATCTTTGGGCGAGAACGGACAAGCGGAAAAAATTTATGATCAATTGAAGAAAAGGGGCGTGGCGGTTTTGTATGATGATCGGGATATTTCGGTCGGCGCGAAATTAGCGGATGCTGATTTAATCGGCATTCCTTGGCGTCTGGTAGTCAGCAAAAAAACTGGCGTTAAAATAGAGCTCAAAGAACGGTCAGCCCAGTCGGTGGAATTGCTAGCTCTCTCCGAGTTAGTGAAGAAAATATTTAATAAGTAATCATTAATTTCTAATTTTTTCGGTAAATGTTTAAAAAATTTTTTAGCAAAATAAATAAAGGTTTGGGGATTGATCTGGGCAGCACCAAAACCATGATTTATCAGCAGGACCGCGGTATTGTGGTTAATGAGTCATCGGTGGTGGCGGTTAATATGCGCACCGACCAGATTTTAGCCGTTGGCGGAGAGGCTAGAAAAATGTTGGGCAAAACGCCGCCTCACATTATCGCCAACAAACCCTTGGAATATGGCATTATTTCTGATTTTGAAATTACCGAAAAAATGATTCGCTATTTTATTGGTCGTCTCTATGCCGGTAAATTAGCTTTTTCCGCCCGCCCACGGGTAGTGGTCGGTATTCCCTTGGATGTTACAGAAGTGGAAAAAAAAGCGGTGGAGGATGTCATCTTATCGGCCGGCGCCTCCCAGGTGTTTTTGGTGGAGAATATTGTCGCCGCCGCCATTGGCGCTCGGATTCCAATCCAGGACCCGTCAGGTAATATGATTGTTAACCTTGGCGGCGGTTTGACTGAGGTAGCGGTAATTTCCTTGGATGGAATTGTTAATTGGAAAGTGTCGAAGGTTGCTGGTTTGGCTTTAGATCGCGATATTATTAAGTTTGCTCGCGATGAATTCAATTTAGTTTTGGGAGAAATGGTGGCGGAGGAAATAAAAAGAAAAATTGGTTCAGCTGTAAATTTGGATGAAAATTTGCAAATGGAAATGCGCGGTCGGGAAATTGTTTCTGGTCTGCCTCGCGAGGTTTTGGTGGATGATTCACAAATTCGGAGCGCCTTGGCCAAATCAGTCAGACATATTTTAGAAGTGATAAAATCAACTTTAGAAACAACGCCGCCGGAATTGGTGGCGGATATTTATCAAAAAGGCGTTATCTTAACCGGCGGCACAGCCTTATTAAAAGGGATTGATCGATTTATTTCCAAGAATATCGGTATTCCGGTTCACATTGCTGACGATCCCCAGACTTGTGCTGTTCGAGGCATGGGCATTGTTTTGGACGATGAAACCCTGCTTAACGATATTGCCATTCCTTCTTCTCAGTAACTTAGAGGTAAACCATGAAACGGATTATTAAATTGGCGACTATCGCCTTAGTGTTAATTTTATTTTTGTCTGCCCTTCATTATTTGGGTTGGCTGAATCCGATTGAAAGTTTATTGGTTCGGGTGTTTAGCCCGGCTCAAGCGATGCTTTATTCCGCTTCTCAGGGGGCGGGGTCATTTTATGACTCCTGGGTGAGACGTCGCGATTTATTGGCGGAAAATAATCAGTTGAGAGATTGGCTGGAACAATATCAAACCGACTACTCAAAAATTATTAGCCTGGAACAGGAAAATCAATTACTCAAACAGGAATTGAATTTTATTGAAGAGCAGCAGTTGAAAGCGGTTTCAGCTAAAATTATTACTGGTGTTTCCGATCCATTGTCTCGCTCGGTAGTAATAAATCGCGGCTCGGTTGACGGCTTAGTGAAGGGATTGGCGGTGGTATCTGATCGGGGTATTTTAGTCGGTAAAATTCATGAGGTTAATGATTATTTCAGTAAGGTTTTGCTCTTAACCGATAACAACAGTAAAGTGGCGGCTACCATTCAAAACACCGATCAGACGGCCGGCTTGGTTGAGGGACAATTTGGCCTCAGTTTTTCTATGACTAACATTCCCCAGGATCAGCAGATTAAAAATGGAGACTTGGTTGTTACCTCCGGTTTGGAGGGTAATATTCCAAAAAATTTATTAATTGCCAGAATTGAATCGGTCAATCAAGTGGAAAATGAAATTTTCAAGACGGCTGTTTTGAGCCCGGTTATTTCCTTTGATAATTTAAGTTATGTTTTAGTGCTTACGCCTTAAAGTATGTGGAAAAAAATTATTTTTTTTATTCTTGTTGTTCTATTTTTGCTGTTAGTTCAGTTTTCTTTCTTGGCTAATTTTCAGACTTTAATCACCAGGCTGAATTTGCTGCTGGTGGCACTGGTGATTTTAGTTAGTGTGGTTGATTTTTCTTGGAGTTTGGCGCTGATTTTGGCGGGGGGACTAATAATGGATATTTATTCTAATCTGCCGTTTGGTTTATTTTCATTAACGCTTTTGGTCACCGGTGTAGCACTGGAGGCATTAATGCTTAATTTTTTTACCAACCGTTCCTTGTATTCCTTTATTTTTTTGGGTTTTTCGGCAACGGCTATTTATTATTTGACCTTTGGAGCTCTGGTTGGCTTGTCTTATTTGATCGGTTTGACTGATTTTTTATTAACCAAGGATTTTGGCAAAATAATCGGGTTTGAATTTTTAAGTACGGCTTTGATCTTGGCCTTATTTTTTATAATTATTGATAATTTATCCACCAGATTTAAGACAAATTTTATCAGCCAATGAGACGAACAAACCCCTTTTTTATTACGGAAATTATTGATAGCGGCAAAAGAAGCTCTCTGGGTTGGGTAGAAGACAGTTACAGCCCCGGTTTATCGGATTTTTCTTTGGCCGGTGTTGGCCAGGGTTTTTTGGGTTTGCCGTTAGCCAACGGCAAATTAAGGTTGTTTTTGGCTTTTATTTTTTTGGCTTTAGCGTTGATCGCCGGCCGCAGCTTTTATTTGCAGAGTATCAAGGGAGAATATTATTTTTCTCTGGCTGAGAATAACCGGATTAGGATTAACTATAGCCGGGCGCAACGGGGCATAATTTATGATCGGAATGGAAAACCGCTGGTAAAAAATATTTCCGGTTTTTCTTTATTGATAACGCCAGTTGGTTTGCCAGAAGACAGTCAGGCTCAACAGGCAGTATTGGCCAGAGTGGCCGGGGTGGCCGGCATTGACCAAAAGGAAATAGAGGAAAAAATTTCTGACAAGCGTTATTTTTTTCAGCCGATTATCATTAAGACCGGGATTGATTATGAACAGGCGATGTTATTGAAGGTTTTGAGCGCTGATTTACCGGGGGTCACCTTGGAAGTTGATGCTTGGAGAAGTTATATTGATGGTCAGAGTTTTTCTCATCTTTTGGGTTATGTCGGAAAAATCAGCCCTGAGGAATATGAGGAAAAATCAGCGGCTTATCTTTTGAGTGATAATATTGGCAAAATCGGCCTGGAAAAATATTATGAAGATTATTTGCGCGGCCATCACGGTGAAAAAAAAGTGGAGGTTGACGCCTTGGGACAGGAAAAAAAGATTTTGTCTTATTTTTCGCCGCTGGCCGGCAGTGATATTGTATTGGCGGTGGACGCTGATTTGCAGAATAGAATTTATGAAATCTTAGAAGAACGATTGGGTCAAACCAAGGCCGCTTCAGTGATTGTTTCCGACCCCACTAACGGAGAAATCTTGGCTTTAGTTGATTATCCCAGTTATGATAACAATTTATTTTCTCTGGGTATCAGTCAGGTTGATTATCAAAAATTATTGGACGACGAGAGAAAGCCATTGTTTTCTCGATCAATTGCCGGTGAATATCCATCTGGTTCGACAATAAAATTAGTTTTGGCGACGGCCGGCCTGGAAGAAGGGGTAATTGATCGACAAACCAGTTTTAACAGCGTCGGCGGATTATGGATCGGCAAATGGTTTTTTCCTGATTGGCGCGCCGGCGGCCACGGCTCAACCAATGTAGTCAAGGCAATCGCTGATTCAGTAAATACTTTTTTTTACTATCTGGGTGGCGGTTATGGCGATTTTCAGGGTTTGGGCGTTGAACGAATCGTAAAATATTTGGATATGTTTGGGCTGGGCAATACTACCGGCATTGATTTGCCCAATGAGAAACCCGGTCTGGTGCCGACGCCGGAATGGAAACAAGCGCTAAAAGATGAAATTTGGTATATCGGTGATACCTATCACTTGGCTATCGGTCAAGGCGATTTATTGGTTACACCTTTGCAAGTTAATAATTATACGGTCGCAATTGCCAATGGTGGAAAATTGTACCGTCCTCATTTAGCGAGAGAAATTATTCAGGCCGATGGTGTCAGGCAAGCGGTTATGCCGGAAGTGATTCTGGATAATTTTGTCCAACCCGAAAATTTGCAGATTGTTCGCGAGGGTATGCGGCAAACTGTAACCGCCGGTTCGGCCCGCAGTCTAATGGCCCTGCCGGTTGAGGTGGCCGGCAAAACCGGGACAGCCCAGTGGAATAACAATAAAGAAAATCACGCCTGGTTTACCGGCTTTGCTCCTTATGAACAACCCACCTTTGTTATTACTATTTTAGTCGAGGAAGGAGGAGAGGGGAGTTCTATCGCCGTGCCGATTGCCAGCGAGATTATTCGTTATTGGTTTACTAAGAATTAAGTGGATTAATAAATGATAATAATTAAGGGGGGATTGTTTTTTTAAATGTTCTTTTTTAGTTTTTCTTCAGTCGGTTTTTATTGACTCTTGACAATTATTTGTTAATGTAATATCCTGTTAATTATACTTTTAAAAAATACAATAAATTATCGTCAAATTATGAAGGAAAATTACATTTCTCCCGAAGGGTTGGAGAAGCTCAAAAGCGAATTGGAACATTTGATTAAAGAAGAGCGTCCGGAAGTAATTGACCGGATTGCTCGAGCCCGCGAGTTGGGAGATTTGTCGGAAAACGCTGAATATCATGAGGCGCGAGAAAAACAAAGTTTTATTGAAGGCAAAATTCAGGAACTAGAACAATTAATCAAGAATGCGATTATTATAAAAAACAATAAGAATTCAGATATTGTTGGCATCGGCTCAACGGTTCAGGCCACTTGTGACAATGGTTTGAAAATGAAATATATGATTGTTGGGCCGGCCGAAGCCAATCCGGCCGATGGCAAAATATCCCACCAATCACCGATGGGCCAAGCTTTTATCGGTAAGGCGGTTGGTTATGAGTTTGAATTGACTGTTCCGGCCGGAAAAATTAAATGTAAAATAGATAAAATAGAATAATTGGTTTCAAGAAGCCGCCCCCCTCAAGGGGGCGGCTTTTAGATTGACTTTCAGTTCACTTTAGCCTAAACTGACCTTACAAAATCAACAGTTGTACCTTAGAGTGAAAGGAGGATAAGCAGTGATGAGCAGGTTTTTGTTGCCAACCCAAGATCCAATTGATGTATTGATAGCTGCTTTTGTGGCGGCTAGCCAGGAATTAAAGGATATTCTTGACGTCGCTTCTCTGCCGACAATTTTGACTGCCGCCCAGCTGAAAATCAATACTGTTTGGGCGGGCCTAACTCAGGACATGCTTGATAGCTGGCCCATCGAGCAGAGACTGAAAGTTCAACTGTTTAGCAACCTTTTGGCGCTAGAGCATCTTTTCTGCCCTCTGTCTGCCGGTATAATAGGTGAAAGACACCAGTCAGATATTCTAGCTAGTCAAGAAGCTCGTTGCTGGATGGCGCTGATTGTTCGCAATTTGCGGGCGCTGAAGAGTCCTTTTTGGCAAATTGATTTTAAGCCAGTTGATTTTGACGGTGCTGATTGGTGCGCCTGGTTGCTCAAGGGCGGACTGAAGCCGGAAACAGGTGACTGGGCAGTAGTGCCCTTTCCGTATCCCTGTTAATAAACAGGCGGTTCCCAATATTCGGAACCGCCTTTTTTATTTTTGATTGGTTTACCAACCGCCGCCACCGCCGGAAAATCCGCCGCCACCGGCGCCACCGCCGCCACCGCCGGAAAATCCGCCGCCACCGGCGCCAGAAGAGGAGCCGGGTGAGATGGCTTCATTCATTGAGGAGGCGAGCTGAGAAATTGATTTATCAATCTCAGAAAAATTAATGGCGCTAGCGGAACCAACAAACCAGACAGGATGATAATTCGTCGCATACTCTTTGCCATAAATTTGTTCCATTTTTTTGCCCATAGATTCACCATATTGAAAATAATCGCGTAGGGCAGGTATTTTTCAAAAATATTTTTTTTCATAAAAAATTTGTCGGTCTTTTTCCGCAGTTTTCATGTACAGGTGAAAACCCTTTATTCGCCATATTGTTTCAGCGCCCTTGGCCGTGGTTTTGGGCATAATGAGACCAAAAATCATCAGGATGATCGCAGAGAGACTAATCGCCAGATACAGGGCAAGCACAAAATAAAATAGGCCATCCGCTTTAAAAGTGATTAGCAGAGTGCCGATTCCAGCAAAGCCGGCAAAAAATGATAGGAAAATAAAAATTTTTTGATATTTAAAACCAAGCGGGTCAAAAAATTGTTCGGTCGTCAGCTGAGTGACGGTTTTTTCAAGAATGGTTGGTATTTTTTTATAAAAGTTCTTTTTTAAACCCTTAGTTGTTTTACGTTCTCCAGCATACGGTTTATCAAAAATCGCTTCAATGACCACCCGCTCATCAGTCGTCAGTTCGGTTAAGTTGTCTTTGATTAGATTTATTGAGTATTCTTTTTTATTTAATTCTTCTATCCGCAGGTAGCCTTTTATTGCCAAGTTAATTATAGTGGCAGTAATCGCTGGGGGGTTTATTAATCGGCCGGATTTTAACAACAGATCTATTTGTAGCGGCGGTAAATTGTCAGGAGGTTGATATTCGGCAATAATGGTTTTGTTTAATCGATGATTGCGGCCATTTTTTTTGCCAATAGCGGTAAGCAATTATAAAAGTAATGATCGGCAATACAAAAGTAAACCAATTAAAGAATGAACCGTATTTTTCCCAGCCAGTAAATTGACATGGTTCAATTATTCCTTTAGGGAAGACAATTGAGATGGTAATTCCTTCGCCGGATTTTAGGGTCTGGCGCGCTTCGACAAAAATTGAATTGTCGCCGGTAGTCCAGCGGTAGTTGGCTAAGCCGCTATCCGGGGCGCCGAATTGTCCGCTGTATAGATTAACCTCCGTGTTTTGGTGGTTGATTGGCGTTGGCAGTAAGATGTTAGCGGTGTATTTATCTGTTTCAATGTTCCAGAAATTTCCGTTTAAGTTCCAATATAATTCAGCAAAAGAGTCGTTTTCAAAATGGATGATATTTTTGTAGCGGTATTTGATCAGGTAGTCATTTTCTCCGCTGACGGTTTTATTGGGGTCGCTGATTTTTAGAGTAAGCGCGTTATTGACCGGATCAGCAACTTTTTAGTAGGACAGGGGATTGCCGGAAAAATCAGTGACGCTGATTATATCAACAGGGGTTTTTATTTTTTTGCCATTGGATAAAAACATTGCCGTTGGCAATGTTCGAAAAATGCCATGTTGATCGGGTAAATTGCCGCAGTCGGCGATTATTTTTTCCACTATATCCAAAGTGGAATCGGGATTGACCGTTATGTCACTATGAAATTCTTTTAAATACCAGTCGGTAATTAATTCTCTTTCTGCGGCGGGCGCACTTATAGCCAAAAAAGAGGACAACAAACAGATAATGACGGACAAAAATATTATTTTTTCATCTTGGTGTTAGATATCCAAATTTTGAGCACTTTTAGCATGAGTCTGGATGAAGCGTTTTCTAGGGGCGACATCGCTGCCCATTAATATGTCAAAAACTTCATCGGCTTTTTCCGCGTCTTCAATGGTGATTTTTTTGAGTTTTCTTTTTTCCGGATCCATGGTCGTATCCCAAAGTTGCTCCGGATTCATTTCTCCCAAACCTTTGTAGCGTTGGATATTTAGACGAATTTCATTTTTATCGCTTTCCGCTGCTTCTTCCGAGGTTGTTTCTGCTGGCTCGGTTACCGATTCCTGGATTTCCACCCGGGCCGATTTTTTGTTTTGGCCGGATTTTTGGGCAGTCGCCAGTTTGGTTGCCACCATTTCATCTCGGGCTTGATTCAGTTCTTCATCGCTATAAACCCAGCGTACATCACTGCCCGACTGGATGCGATAAAGCGGGGGCTGGGCAATATAAATATGACCTTGGTGGATTAAATCCGGAAAGTGTCGGTAGAAAAAGGTCAACAATAAAGTCCGGATATGCGCACCGTCCACATCGGCGTCAGTCATAATGATGATTTTGTCGTAACGTAGATCATCAATAGTGAATTGTTCGCCGATATTGGTGCCAAAGGCGATAATTAGGGATTTGATTTCGTTGTTAGCCAGCATTTTATCCAGGCGGGCCCGTTCTACATTAAGAATTTTTCCCCGGAGCGGCAAAATGGCTTGGGTTTCGCGGTTGCGACCCTGTTTAGCGCTACCGCCGGCCGAGTCGCCCTCAACAATAAATAATTCTGAGTTTTTCGGATCCTTGGAAGAGCAGTCGGCCAGCTTGCCTGGCAAAGCAAATCCTTCCAGGACGCCTTTTCTTAAAACCGTTTCTCGAGCCGCTCGCGCCGCTACTCTGGCGCGCGCCGCCAAAATGCATTTGCCAATGATGCCCTCCGCATCTTTGGGGTTTTCTTCCAAGAATGTTTCCAGCGCTTCACTGGTTATTTTATCGACAGCGCTCCTAGCTTCGATATTGCCCAGTTTAGCTTTGGTTTGGCCCTCAAATTGCGGCTCAGGGATTTTAATGGAGATAATGGCAATTAAGCCTTCGCGAACATCTTCAGAGGTTAGATTAGCGTCTTTGTCTTTGAGATATCCCTTTTTTCTGGCGAAGTTGTTTAGAGTTCTAGTTAGCGCGGTTTTAAAGCCGATGACATGCATGCCGCCCTCGGCATTGTAGATATTATTGGCAAAAGCTAAAAGAGTTTCGTTATATTCATTGATATAGCGAATAGCCACTTCAACATTAATATTATCGTGCTCCTTTTCAATATAAAAAACATTATCGTGTTTTTGTTCACTGTATTGACTGATGTGTTTGATGTAGGATTTAATGCCGCCCTCAAAGTAAAAGGTATAACAAAGGTGGCGGGATTTATCCTGGTCGCGTTCGTCGTAGACAATGATTTTCACCCTCTTAGTCAGATATGATTGTTGCCGCAAATGATCGAGGATTGTTTTAAGCTGAAATTCAGTGACGGAAAAAATGGTAGCATCGGGTCGGAAGGTTATTTTGGTGCCAGTGCCCTTGGCGTTGCCTAGCAGCTTGACTTGTTTCTGGGGCTTGCCGGCAGTATATTCTTGAGCCCATAATTTACCATCGCGTTTAACTTCAGCCTTGAGATATTCGGATAGGGCATTGACTACTGATACGCCGACACCATGTAAGCCGCCGGATACTTTATAGCCGCCAGCGCCAAATTTGCCGCCGGCATGGAGAGTGGTTAGGACGGTTTGCAGGGTGGACACTTTGGTCACTTTGTGTTTTTCTACTGGAATGCCGCGGCCGTTGTCTTCCACTGAAATTGTTCCTTGGGGTAATAGTTTTACCTTAATAGTGTCGCAAACGCCGGCCATCGCTTCGTCAATACAATTATCAACCACCTCCCAAACCAGATGGTGTAGTCCGGCTTCGGCCGTATTGCCGATATACATACCGGGTCTTTTTCTGACCGGATCCAGACCTTCTAAAACTTGGATTTGATCAGCGCCATAAGCATTGGCTGTTGGCGTGTTTTTTTTGTCTTTGACTGATTTTTTACTTGGCATAAACAATTAAAGTCAATTAGAAATTAGAAACCGGCGATTTTTTCAAAAAATAGCCGCTTTTTACATCCCAATTCTGTCTAAAATTGCGTAAATACTTTGGTTTTGGATCATTGTTTGCTACTTGTTTATTTTAGCATATTTTGGGGGGTTTAACAAGATGGAATAATCCGAAAAAGACAACCAATAATGCCTAATCAATCAGGGGTCGGGAAGATAAATTTTAAAATGGAAAATTTATTAAAAATTGTTCGTTGTGGTAGATTAAAAATTGAAAATATTATTTGGCGTTTGATTTTTTTGGTTTTAAGTTTTTTGGTTTTGTGGTATAATATAAACATTCTATAAAATCAATTTTTTATGCCGGGAATCAATTTAGGCAATAATTTTAATCTGGGGGAAGACCTGACTGACCGCCAGCTGAAAACCGGCTATTGGTTTGTGACCCATCGTTTGGCGTTGGAGAAATGGTTGAAAATAATATTGGCGGTCTTGGCATTGGCGGTTTGGGCGTTTGTGGTTTGGCAGGTAGTGTTGATTATTATTAATTATAACCCTACGACCGTCGGCTTGAGGCGAATCGTGTTTAATCAGGGTATTGATTATAGCCAGTATTTAACTAGCTTAGCGCCCCAGCCGCTTCAAGTGTCGGCGGTCAAGGTTTTGGCCGGTTCAACCGGCCGCGTTGATGTGGCGGCAGCGGTGAGGAATCCCAACCATTATTGGCTGGCTGTTTTTAATTATCGATTTTCCGGTTTGTCAGACGAAGGATACCAACGTCAAGGTTTTGTTTTGCCCGGCGAAGAAAAATATTTATTTGATTCCGATAGTGTCAATAATGCGGCCGATCTGGAGATCACTGATTTGCGCTGGGAAAAAATTATGGATTTTGACCGACTAAAGGAAGAACGGTTTATGTTGGCGATTAATCAGGAACAATTTACTCGTTCTAATTCTGACGCCGATCCCAGCATTTTGAGTTTTGAAATTACCAATCAATCCGCCTTCAGTTATTGGCAGGTGGAAATTCAGACATTTTTAAATAGCGGCGGTAATTTGGTTTCAATTAATTCGGTGGTGTTAGAAAAGTTAAAAGCCGGCGAAACAAGAAAAGTGGATTTATATTGGTATAACCGATTGCCTCAAATTACTGGCGTGGAAATTGTGCCAACGGTTAATTTTTTGGCTGACCAAAATATTATTCCGCCCGAGGGTGATGTGGGGGGGTATCGGTAGGATTTGTTTTGTAGTTTTTGTTTTAAGTCCCGAATTTATCGGGATTTTTGTTTTGTTTATTAAACTTGCCAACTAATAATATCTTGGCAAATTTTTTAAATAAAAATAAGGCCGCCTCTTCGAGTAATGCGGCCGACTGGTATTAAAATACTGCCCTGGCAGTCAATACCCAGGGGGGATTGTTAAGGGCCACGGCTTTGCCTTTTATTTGATTAAATGGGCTGGTTTAAAAAATATTGTCTAATACTCTTGACAATTTTTTTTCTCTTGTTTATAATGAAATTAGCACTCTTATAGTGCGAGTGCTAATAAGAGTAAAACAGCGAATTATGGCTGATAGAAAAGACAATTTGCTCAGGGCAATTGTGGAGGAGCACATTGACTCTGCCGGTCCGGTCGGCTCCGGGCTGATTGCTGAAAAATATTTTCCGGATTTAAGTTCGGCGACGATTAGAAACGAAATGGTTCAATTGGAAGCAGACGGCTTGATTTATCAGCCCTATACTTCTGCTGGGCGGGTGCCTACGGCTGCCGGTTACCAGTATTATTTGGATCAGTTTTGTTCGTTGTCCGATATTAGCCTAACCGGACATAAAGTTTTGGACGCAGTATCGCTTAGTGCTGATCGGCAGGGAATTAAAACTTTGGCCAAGGCGTTGGCTGATATTTGCGTTGAGGCCGTATTAGTCGGTTTTTCCGCTAATGATGTTTATTACACCGGCATCGCCAATTTATTCCGCCAGCCTGAGTTTGCCAAATTATCCCTGGTCCATTCTCTGTCAGAAGTGATTGATCATTTGGATGAGGTGATGGCCCAAATATTCGCCCAAGTTAAGGATGAACCGCTAGTCTTAATCGGTGATAACAATCCCTTTGGCAATGATTCCTCGGCTATTATCGTCCGCTATCAATCAGCCCAGGAGCGAGGAATTATTGGTATTTTAGGGCCTAATCGCATGGATTATAAAACCAATATCGCTTTGTTGAAATACAGTCAAAAATTGCTTAGTAATCTATAAATATTATCATGACCAAAAATCATTCTGACCGTTCGGATCGGCTTAAGGAACAATTGGAGCAGGTTCGAGCCGAGGCCGAGAAAAATTTGGCCGGCTGGCAGCGAGCCCAAGCCGATTACGCCAACTTGAAAAGAGACAGCGAGAAAAGAGGAGCCGAATTGTTTGCTTTGGCCAATGCTGCCTTCATGGCGGAAATTTTGCCGGTTTATAATCATTTTAAATTGGCCTTAAAGCATCTACCCAAGGAACAGGCTGACCAGGATTGGGTTATTGGCATTAAGCAAGTCGTCAAACAATTTCAGGAATTTTTAAAAAAATACCAAGTGGAAGAAGTGGCGACAGTCGGGAAAGAATTTGACCCGGCAATTCATGAAGCAGTGGCCCACGAAACCAAGGATGGCTTTGAATCAGATGTGATTTTTGAGGAGGTCCAGCCCGGTTATTTGGTCGATGGCAAATTGTTAAATCCGGCTAAAGTAAAAGTGGCAAAATAATTAAATAATAATTAAGTCCGCTTGATTGGTTAAGCAATCAAGCGGCCGAGGAGAAAAATGATATGTCATTAATCAAGTGGAGTCCTTTTTGGGCCGATGAGTGGGACAATTGGCCCTTCATTCAAGATTTTGCTCCCGCCCTGGACATTTATCAGGATAAGGATAGTCTGGTGGTGGAAGCTCCGCTAGCCGGTATTAATCCGGATAAAGTGGAGATTGCCGTGGAAAATGATGTAATGACCATTAAAGGCGAGGTGGAGAGGCAATCTGAGGTAGAGGAAAAAGATTATTATCGGCGGGAAGTGCGATCCGGCAGTTTTTACCGCGCTGTCCAGTTGCCGACCCATGTTTTGGGCGATCAGGCTGACGCGACTTATGAAAAGGGAATTTTAAAAATTACCATTCCTCGGGCGCCGGAGTCTAAGCCGAAAAAGATTGAAATCAAAAGCAAGTAATTTCTAGTTTAATTGCTGGCGGAAATATTTTGTGATAACGAATATCTCCGCCAGCAATAATTGAAATAAAAAAGCCTGAAAACTGAGATTTAATTCAGTTTTCAGGCTGACAGCGCCTTAACTTAATAATTAATTTCTGGCCGGGGCGGTCAGACAGCCCTCCATCAGCTTGATGAAGTCGCCGATCGTTTCTAATGGTGCGTGATCCCAATCGGCGTTATTGACTAGCTCTGGGTCCAGCTCGAGTTCCTCGGCAATTTTGATGGCCATGGCCATCAAGTCGAATAGATTGATATTCAGTCCGACTAAAGATTGCCTCCGGTCGAGTTTCGGATAACTTGGCAAATAGCCAGTTTTTAGGGCTAATTTGCGGATGATTGATTTTTCAAGCTCCATTATTTGCCTCCCCACCTGGTTAAAGTTAAGTTCTATCTATAATTATATCATATTTTAGACTTTTTGTCAAAATAAATAAATAAAAAATCAATTAAAATAATTAATTAAAAGAAATATGGGAAAAATTTTAGGAATTGATTTGGGCACAACCAATAGTGCCATGGCGGTGATGGAAGGCGGCCAGCCAAAAATTTTGGAAAACAGCGAAGGCAATCGCACTACGCCGTCAGTTGTGGCGATTACTAAAAAAGGAGAAAGGTTAGTTGGTGTTAGCGCTAAACGGCAAGCCGTCACTAATCCGGTCAATACTTCATTTTCAATCAAGCGCTTGATTGGCCAAAAATGGGAAGATGAGGAAGTTCAGAACGATTTGAAATCATTTCCATTTGAAATTAAAAAATCGGGTCTGGGTGTTAAAGTGGTAATGGGGGATAAAGAGTATAGCCCGCAGGAGATCTCGGCCATGGTTTTGCAAAAATTAAAAACCGATGCTGAGGCCAAATTGGGCGAGACTATTACTGAAGCGGTGATCACTGTGCCGGCTTATTTTGATGATGCTCAGCGTCAGGCGACTAAAGACGCCGGCGAAATTGCCGGACTAACCGTTAAACGGATTATTAACGAGCCGACCGCAGCGGCCTTGGCTTACGGCTTTGAAAAGCGAAAGGGCGAACAAATTGCGGTTTATGATTTGGGCGGCGGCACTTTTGATATTTCCATTTTAGACGTATCCGAAGATATGGTGGAAGTCAAATCGACTAACGGCGATACTCACTTGGGTGGTGATGATTTTGATCAGGTGATCATGAATTGGATTTTGGCTGAGTTCAAAAAGCAGGAAGGAATTGATTTGTTTAAAGACCAAACCGCACTCCAGCGGGTCAAGGAATCAGCGGAAAAGGCCAAGATTGAATTGTCCACCCAAATGGAGACGGAGATCAATCAGCCGTTTATTACTCAAGGTTCGGACGGCAATCCCAAACACTTGAATTTGCGAATTACCAGAGCGCAATTAGAGGGTTTGGTCGGCGATTTGGTAGAGAGGACTTTTACGTCAGTCCGCCAAGCGCTTAAGGATGCCAACATGGAAACCAAAGACATTGAAGAAGTGATCCTGGTCGGTGGGATGACTAGAATGCCTTTAGTCCAGAAGAAAGTGGAAGAATTTTTTGGTAAAAAACCCAATATTAGTGTTAATCCGGACGAAGTGGTGGCGTTGGGCGCGGCTGTTCAGGCGGGCGTTTTGCAAGGCGATGTCAAGGATGTTTTATTACTTGATGTCACCCCATTGACTCTCGGCATTGAGACTCTGGGTAGCGTAATGACCCCGCTAATTGAGCGGAACACCACTATTCCCACTTCCAAGTCACAGACTTTTTCCACTGCCGCCGACAATCAGCCGGCCGTGGAAATTCATGTTCTTCAGGGCGAGCGACCAATGGCCGGTGATAATAAGACGCTGGGCAAATTTATTCTTGACGGTATTCCGCCGGCGCCGCGCGGCATACCGCAAATTGAAGTGACCTTTGATATTGATGCCAATGGCATTTTGAATGTCAAAGCCAAAGACAAGGCCACCGGCAAAGAGCAGCACATCACCATTACGGCTTCCAGTGGTTTGTCAAAAGAGGAGATTGAGAAAATGAAAACTGATGCGGCCGCCCATGCCGAGGAAGACAAGAAGAAGCGGGAATTAATTGATTTGAAAAATCAAGCCGAGAATCTCATCTTTACTAGCGAGAAAACTTTGCGGGACGCCGGTGACAAAGTTGAGGCCGAGACCAGAAAAACGGTGATGGACAGGGTGGAAGATTTGAAAAAGGCCAAAGATGGCGAAGACAAGGATTTGCTTCAAAAAAATTATGATGCTTTGTCTCAGGAAATCCAGAAAGTCGGTTCGGCTATGTATAGTTCGGGTCAAACTGATTCGTCAGCCGGCGGTTCTAGCCAGGAAGCGCCAAATCAAGCTAGTGCCGAAACTAAGCAAGCTAATAGTGAGTCAGCGGGAGCCCCAGAAGGCGATAAAGCGGAGCCGGTTGAAGGAGAGTATGAAGAAGTAAAGAAGTAGCGTTTAGCGATTATCTTTTAGGGATTAGGATTATTAAATTGTTTTGTACAGACGCGATTTATCGCGTCTGTATTGAACGGGTAGAGACGGGGCAGGCCCCGTCTCTACAAAACCTAATCAGCTTGATTTTGTTCCTAAATCTCCAAATGCGGCAAAATAACATTATTGGTGGAGACATGTATATAGATATGTATATACATATCTATATACATAAATACATCATTTTTTTAAGTAAATTTTATGGAAAATCAAAACCAAAAATCACAATCAAACCAAATTCAAATTAAAGACGGTTTTGCCGGCGGGGAGTATGCCAACGCTATGCAGGTGGGGCACATTAAGGAAGAGTTTTTATTGACTTTTCTAAATATTGTCGCTCCTAGCGGCCGGGTGTGCGCCAAAATTATTACCAGTCCCGGACACATCAAGAGAATGATAGCAGCATTGGAAGATAATTTGAAAAAATACGAAGAAAAATTCGGCCCGGTGGAGCCATCAGAAAGCCCCAAGGGGCAGATCGGCTTTTAAAATAATTTTTTAAATTTAGATTAAATTTTCAATGTCTTAATTTTCAATTAGATTGGAATTTGAGAAGTTATTGGAAATTAATAATTGATAATTGGAAATTTTTTCATTATTTATGTCTAAAAATTACTATGATCTTCTGGGAGTGAAAAAAGACGCCAGTCAGGAAGAAATAAAAAAGGCTTTTCGCAAGCTGGCTCATGAGCATCATCCGGACAAGGGCAATGGCAATGGGGATAAGTTTAAGGAAATTAATGAAGCTTACCAGACGCTTGGTAACCCTGAGAAAAGAAGATACTATGACCAATTTGGATCCGCCGCCGGCGGGTTTGCTGGTGCCGGCCAACCCGGCGGCGGTTTTAATTACCAAGATTTTGCCCGGGCCTCGGGCGGTAACCCTTTTGGGGGTGGCTTTAATCAAAGCAATGTCCATTTTGATTTTGACGACTTGGGCGATTTGGGCGATATTTTTGGCAGTTTTTTCGGCGGTGCCAGAACAAATAGTCGGCGGCAGCGGGGCAACGACATTGAGATTGAGTTGGAGGTTGATTTTGAGGAAGCGGTCTTTGGCGCTGAAAAAATTATTGATCTATCAAAAATTATTTTATGTGGTCATTGTGGCGGCGGGGGCGCCGAACCGGGTTCTAAAATCAGCGATTGTAAAACTTGCGGCGGCACTGGTCGGGTAGTGCGTCAACAGCAGACTATTTTTGGTGCCTTTCAGAGTCAGTCAGTTTGTCCGGATTGTCGCGGGGAAGGTCGGAGTTATGAAAAAAAATGTTCCCGGTGCGGCGGCAGTGGTACGGCCCACGGCAATGAAAGGATAAAAGTAAAAATTCCCGCTGGTATTGAGAATGGGCAAAGGATAAAATTATCGAGCCAAGGCGAACCGGCGCCCAAAGGTATTTCCGGTGATTTATATATTCAGATCAGGATTAAACCGGCGGAAAAATTTCATCGCCAAGGCAACAATATTTTGACTACCGAGCATTTGTCTTTAAAACAGGCAATTTTGGGTGATAAAATACAAGTGGACACGGTCGATGGTCCAGTATCGTTAAAAATTCCGGCGGGGACGCAAAGTCACAGTGAATTCAGGCTCAAAAACAAGGGGGTGCCTTATTTGGGCAGTCGGGGCAGAGGAGACCATCTGGTTAAAGTGGTGGTGGATATTCCTCGCAATCTGGATAGAAAAACTAGAAAATTATTGGAAGAACTATAAAATTTTTTAAATATTCAATCAGACCGGCCGGCCAGAATAACAAATAAATATCAAATTGCAAATTCAAAACAATTTTTAAATCTAGAATTTGTCCGGCGGGGCGGCTTTGGAGTTTTAGATTCTTAATTTATTATTGGGCGATTAAAATTATTTATTGTGATCATTTTTATTTTAATGTTTATTTCGTTGGTTACCTTGATTGTTGCTTTAGTGATGTTGTCTGTTTTTATCGGCTTAATCAGAGTCGGCGGCATACCCTTTATTTCTTCCAACAAAAAAGATTACGACGCGATTATTCGTGCCATGGACATTAAACCGGGGGAGACGGTAGTTGATTTGGGTTGCGGCAAGGCTCATTTTTTGATTAAGGCTGCCAAAGAAAAACAAGCTAAAGGAATAGGCTATGAATTGGTGTTTTGGCCTTATTGGTGGGCGCGGTTTAATGTTTGGAAAAGCGGGGCGCCAGTGAAAATTTTGCGGCGGGATTTTTTCAAAGCGGACTTAAGCGAGGCGGATGTGGTGTTTTGCTATCTTTTTCCTGAAACCATGGTTAAACTGGAGGCTAAATTTCAAAATGAGTTGAAGCCCGGTAGTCGTTTAGTGAGTTATAGTTTTAAATTGCCCAAGCGCCAGCCGGACAAGAAAATTATTACTAATGATGATAATACCGAACTCGGCCGAATTTATTTCTATCAGTATTAAAAAAATAAATTCAAAATTATAATTTCCGAATTTTTATTATTTTAGCTTACTGGTTTATCGGCCGTAGGCACGCCAGCTGGTTGGCGTAATTAATAAGTTAATCTTGATTTTCTCTTGTTTTAACGCTATAATAATTTGTGCTTAATAAAATGAGGTAGAAATTTATTTGCCGCCATCGTCTAGTGGCCCAGGACGTCGCCCTCTCACGGCGAAAACCGGAGTTCAATTCTCCGTGGCGGTACTTATGTGGGGGGGGGTAAAAAAATCCCCGCGAAGCAGATTGCGCTTGCGGGGGAAAGGTTTAGGCATTAAGGATTGTCTGCCAATTCTTGACCCGGCCGTCAATTAGTTGGCAATTTTTTCCACAGAACCAGCGGATTGGTTCGGTGCTGGAGGCAAGCAGTTCGGCGGCGTTTTCAGCCGGATGGTCGCAATAGTCAATGTCACTGACAATAAAAATTTTTCTCACGCCCATAGCCAGGGCTTTAATAGCGACAAACACTCCCATGGGCGCTTCCTGTTTGAAAATTTTATGACCATCATGGCGGCGGTTGGTTGACTCATAGGGCATCATTAAGTCGGTCATCACCGCTGCCAATTGAGGGCCGCGGTCAAGCATCGCGATCGCTTCCAAATAGGAAGAAAACACTATCGGTCCGCGGTCAGAAAATTGGTTTTGCGCCGCCCGGAGATTTTTGGCTTGATTATCCACCACCATAACTAGCGAGTGATCGAAATTCCGTTTTAGCGCCTGAGCGTTAGTCAGGGCAAAGATAATGCTTTCATCCTGATAATTTTCATGCGGCTTGGCGATTTGATGGGCTACAACTTTTTGTTTGCCGGCCATTAGTTGGGTGAAAATCACCGCCGCCGGATTGATGGTCTTTATTTTCTCGACGATTTGAAGCATTTCTTTTTCCGCTTTGGTTGCATTGATGGGTTTTTTTTCGGGGTGGGTCCAGGCGTCGGTGATTACCACATCGGCTTCTTGGCATTCTTTCAAGAAAGCTTGGAGTTTATCGCCGGCGAGATAGCCGGTGAAAGGAGAATAGGCGAGACAGCCTCCCAATTGGCGTTCCAGATTCCATTTTACCCCTTTTTCGCCGGTGATATGTCGAGTATTTGCTTGACAGTGGACCACTACCTTGACCAGCATTTTGTCCTCCTTTGTAAAGGGCTTTATTTAAAAATACTTTATCAAGTATAGAACATAGTTTATTTTTTGTCAATGATGTTTATTGTTCAGTTTCAATTAGAAATGCGTCTTCGGTATAGCGATTGGACGCATTCCAAATGAGCCAGCCCGGCAGTGTTGTTGGCGTCAGCGGCTTTAATTTGAGCGCGGACCATATTGGCGTCATAATTGGCGCCCAAATCAAAATCTTGCAGCCAGGGGCGGGAGAGCGCTCGAGAAGAAGTCGCCTGAGCCATAATCAGATTGCCGTCGCCCATTGCTTTATTGACTATTTCATAAGGATGAGCGGCCGGATTGGCAAAGCCGAGATAACCAGTCGGATAATGCGACGGATAAACCATTGGCGAGATATAATCAAAATATAAAGCAGCATCAATCAGCCGTTGGCCAATATTAAGATCATATTCGTTGTCAGCGCGATGATGGTAAGTCAAGCCGAATAAATCGACGGAAAGAGGAATCGGCAAGTCGGCCAGTTGTTCGTCCAAATAACGGTAAAACTCGGCCAAAGTATGATATTTTTTTCCCACTGGCGGGTTGGCATAGGCGATTTGTTTGATGTTGCCGTCGGTAGGAAAGCGGATATAATCAAATTGCACCTCGTCAAAACCGATCAGCGCCGCGTCTTTGGCTTGCTCAATCGGTATTTGCCAGCTGGCTGGATTGGTCATATCCAACCAGACCATTCCCTTAAAATCTTGCCAGACCGAGCCAGTTTGATTTTTTAGCGCCAATTCCGGAAAGCTCGCCACGGCCGCCGGATCCTGAAAATTGGTGATCCGGGCGATGGTGTAGATGTTTTTGGCTTGCAGGGTTTCCAGAATTTCTTTATAATCATTATTGGCCATGGCAATACTGGAAGTCGGTATGGTCGCCAAAAAGGGCGAATTAGGGTCATAGGCCAAGCGGCCGCGGTGGTCTTTAACGTCAATGACGACCGCATTTAATTCCGTTCTTTCTACCAACTTAATCAGGTAGTCTCGTCGGCTGGCACTGGCAAAGGTATTGCCAGTCAAATAAATGCCCTTGACTTTTTCCGGGGTGGCCAACGGCTCCGGCCAGGGCGTCGGCGCTGGTATTGTTAGCTCTGGTCTTAATGATTGATTCTGGTTAAGACCGCGCTTAAAATCCAGCCAGTTAAGCGGCAATAGCAACATGATTATCACCGCCAGCCCGGCGGCAATTAGCAGTTGGTTTAAGACCCTTTTTTTATTAGCCGACATAATCGGATTTGGTCAAATCAGGTGCCAAGTTAACCCGATTGACTGGGTTTGGTTAATGATTGTATTTTAACACAAAAAAAGAGATTTGGCATTATTTTGGAAGACTGGTAAATCATGACGGGTTATGTTATAATTGATTGGTAAAATAATTTATCTTTTATGAAAAAAATTTTAAAACGAAAATGGTTTTGGCTGGTTTTAGTTGTTCTAATGGTGATTGTTATTATTGTAATTAAAGTGGCTTTTAACGGTGGTCAGGAGATTACTTATACCACTGAAGAGGCGAGGGTCGGCCAATTGACGCAAACAGTTACCGCTACCGGTTCGGTCGAATCGGCTCAGGATATTAGTTTAAATTTTAAAACTGTCGGTAAGTTGGTTTTTTTAGGGGTAAAAGAAGGTGAAAAGGTGACTGCCGGAAAAGTATTGGCGCGAATTGATTCGGCCGGCCTAGCTGCTCAGACGGAGCAATATCGGGCCAATTTATACGCTGCCCAGGCCGATTTGGCCAGAGTTAAAGCAGGGTCTAGCGTCGAAGACATCCGAGTCAGTCAAGAACAGGTAGCCAAAGGAGAGAATGACCTGGCCAGTTTAAAAGCCGAACGCGAAATTCAAATTAAAATACTGAAAGAAAAAATTCTGGATGCGGTTAATAATGGCGCCTTTACTTCTCAAGTGGCTTTGGACAACATTTTTAATTATTTTATCAATGATGATAAGACAGCCAATTTAATAGTTCAGGATAATAATTTATTGAGTCAGGTGGAAAGTAATTATTATAAATTAGCCAATGATTGGCAGGCGGTTAAAAATTTGATCGATCAGGCCAATAGCGCTAAGGATAGTGAAAATATTATTGTCGCCGCCGATAAATTAAGGACCTTATTGTCTGATTTAACCGGCTTATTGAATAATTGTTTTCGGTTGGCAGAAACTATTGTTATCAATGCTAATTATTCTCAAACCGCTAAAGATAATATCAAACTTGATATTAGTGGCCAGCAGTCAACTAATAATACGTCATTAACCGCCCTCCAAACCGCTCGAGCTAATTTGACCAACAGTAGTAATAGTTATGATTCACAGATTGAAGCCGCGGAAAAAAACTTGAATATTTATCGGGCGCAATTGGATTTAAAACAGGCGGGGCCGCGCGATTTTGAACTTAGCGCCGCTCAAGCTCGGGTCGCCCAAGCCCAAGCCCAGCTTAATCAAGCTTTGGCCAATTTGGCCGATTATTCAATTATTGCGCCAATTGACGGGACGGTTACTCAGGTCAATTACAGCATTGGCGAACAAACAAACTTGTCTGCCGCAGTGGTCAAAATGTTGAGCACCGAGCAGTATCAAATTAAGGTGGATATTGCCGAATCAGACATTACTAAAATAAAAATTGGCGATAAAACGATTATTAAATTGGATGCTTTTGGTAATGACCAAATTTTTACCGGCACGGTTTCTTTTATCGATCCAGCCCAGACGATTATCCAAGACGTGATTTATTATCGGACCACGGTTAGTTTTGATTCCGATAGTCGCAATGAACAAATCAAACCGGGGATGACTGCCGATGTGACGGTTACCACGGCTAATAAAAACGATGTTTTATACATTCCTCAGCGGGCGGTTAAATTACGTGAGGCCATCCTGGGTGAAGTGCCGGAAAAATATGTCGAAGTCTTAGTTGCTGGTAATCAAGTGGTGGAAAAAACCGTGGAAATCGGTTTGCGCGGCGATGATGGCTTGGTGGAGATTATTTCTGGTTTGACGGTTGGTGACAAGGTGGTGACTTTTAAGAAAAACGGAGCGGCCAATTAATGTTTGGGTAGTGGTTAATTTATAAATTGTTAATTTTATGGCAAGTAAAACTTTAATAGAAGTCCAGGGGCTTAAAAAAGAATATGTCAATGATGAGATGGTGACCAAAGTGTTATACGGTCTTGATTTTAAAATCAATCAAGGTGAATTTGTGGCGATTATGGGTCCGTCTGGTTCGGGTAAATCAACTTTGATGCATATTCTTGGTTTTTTAGATACTTTGACCGAGGGCAAATATTTTTTTAAGGGCCGCGATGTCAGCAATTTGGCTGATGATGAATTAGCCAAGATTAGAAATGAAGAAGTCGGCTTTGTATTTCAGGCTTTTAACTTATTGCCGCGCACTTCTGTTTATAATAATGTCAAATTGCCCTTGCTTTATAGCAAGCAAAAAAATCACGATCAGTTGGTTAAGGCGGCGATTAAGGCCGTCGGCTTGCTTCATCGGATTAATAATTTTTCCAATCAGTTATCCGGCGGTGAGAAACAGCGGGTGGCAATTGCCCGGGCTCTGGTTACTGAGCCGAGCATTATTTTTGCTGATGAGCCAACGGGTAATTTGGATAGCCGATCCGGCAATGCGGTGATGAATATTTTGGAAGATTTGAATGATCAGGGACACACGATTATTTTGGTTACCCATGAAAGTGACACCGCTCGCCACGCGGAACGGATTATTAAATTGCGGGACGGTTTGGTAATTGAGGATGTTAGAGTTGATCATCGCCGTCGAGCCAAAGACGGCGAATTGATGAAGTAGGGATATTGGTCCGCAAGGCTATTGGATATTTTCATTTTAAGTCAGTGGCCAATCGCTATTATGAAAATTTTTGATAATATCAAACTTTCCCTTTTAGTATTGCGAGCCAATAAAGCTCGTAGTTTTTTAACCAGTCTTGGGATTATTATTGGCATTGCCTCGGTGATTGTAATTATGTCGGTCGGCGCTGGCGCTCAAAGCTTGATTGTCAATCAGCTCAACGCCATGGGTACGAATTTAATTGGAGTGTTGCCGGGTACTTCAGACGAAGAGGGTCCGCCCGCCTCGATTTTTGGGATCGCCTTAACCAGCCTTAAATACGAAGATGCTTTAGCAATTAAACGCCAGGTTAATAACGTGACAGCAGTGTCCAGTTATAATTCGGGCGTGGGTACTGTCAGCTATTTAAGCAACAGTTTAAGTGTTAATTTTTACGGCGTGATGGCTGACTATATCAATGTTGAAGATACTGAAGTTGTCTTGGGTCGATTTTTTACCGAAGAAGAAGAGATGGCCAATGCTCGAGTGGTAGTCTTGGGTTATCAGATTTGGCAAGATTTATTCAATGGCCAAGACCCGATTGGCCGGAGAATAAAAATCAAGAAAGAAATTTTTGAGGTGGTGGGAGTAATGAAACAACGAGGCGCTACGGGCTTCCAGAATCAGGATAATCAGGTACTTGTTCCGGTCTCGGCCGCTCAGAACATTATTTTAGGCATCAATCATGTCAATTCTATCCGAGTGAAAGTCAATCAGGCTGATAATTTAGACCAGGCGGTCGAGGAAATAACTATGTTATTGCGCGATCGCCACAATATTGACAATCCCAGTGAGGATGATTTTTCTGTTCGCAACACCAAGGAAGCGTTGGATATTTTGTTATCAGTCACTGATGCTCTTAAATTTTTTTTGGTGGCCATTGCCAGTATTTCTTTGCTGGTCGGCGGGATTGGCGTGATGAACATTATGTTGGCGGCGGTCAACGAAAGAATCAGAGAGGTGGGCCTGCGAAAAGCGGTTGGCGCTTGCTATAGTCATATTATGTGGCAATTCATTTCTGAAACAGTGGCCATTACCATTATGGGCGGGATTATCGGTATAGTTTTGGGCTGGTTAATATCGGCGGTTGTTGCTTTGATTGCCCGCTATCTGGGTTTTAGGTGGGATTTGGTGATAACCCCCAGCTCGATTTTATTGGGACTGGGTGTGGCGGTAATTGTCGGCTTAATTTTTGGCTTATATCCAGCCAGAAAGGCGGCCAGACTTGATCCGATATCGGCTCTAAGATACGAATAGAAAAGTTTTAAAAGTTTAGTGGTTGAGATTTTAAATTTATGATTTTAAATCCCCACCGCGGGAATGAGTTTTATTAATAATATAGCTTAGAAATTTTTTACTATGCGCCCTGCCTTAGAACAACTTATTTTGCCATTTCGCTTGGCCTGGCAATCGCTCCAAGTCTATAGAGTCAGGGCCAGTCTGACGGTATTGGGCATTGTTATTGGTATTGCCGCTGTGATTGTGGTGATGTCGGCCGGCGAGAGCATCAAGGGATTAATACTGGGAGAGTTTGAAGCTTTTGGCACTGATTTTGTTCAAATTGAAATAAAAGTACCGTCGACCGGCAGAAATTCAGTTTCCAGCGTCACTACCTTGGCTAGTGGTATAGAAATTACCAGCCTCACTTTGGCTGATGCCGAGAAAATAAATCAGCTGTCAACTGTCAAAGAATATGGCGCCGGCATAATGGGTCAGGGAGTTATTTCTTATCTTGATCGAAATCAGGTGGTTAATTATTTAGCTGGAACACAGTTGGCGCCAGTGATGATGGGAGTGGAAATTAGCCGGGGACGGCTTTATACCGATGAAGAAGATGATAATTTAGCCAAGGTAGTTATTTTGGGCAGCCAGGTGGCCAGTGATTTGTTTGGCAATCAAGACCCAATCGGCCAAAGTGTCAGATTGGGCCGGCTTAGACTCAAGGTAGTCGGCATTGCTAAAGAGCGAGGAGCCACTTTTGGTTTTGACTTTGACAGCATGATTTATTTGCCGTTGCAGACGGCCCAAAAATTAATATTGGGCATAGATCATTTAATGTTCATTAATGCCCGAGTGCACAATACTGCCAACCAGGAGGAAACGGCGGCGGAGATTGTGTCTTTGCTTCGGGAACGGCACGATACGGCCAATGAATTGGAAGATGATTTTGCAGTGACAACCGCCAAAGAAGCCATGGAGATGATTGATACGGTTTTTAACGGTATTACTTTGTTGTTGGTGGCAATTGTCGGTATTTCTTTGTTGGTGGGCGGGGTCGGCATTATGAATATTATGTATGTTTCGGTGACTGAGCGTACCTTTGAAATCGGCTTGCGGCAGGCTATTGGCGCCAGAAAAGGCCAAATTCTGTGGCAGTTTCTCTGGGAGGCGATTGTGGTAACGGTGTTTGGTGGTTTGATTGGTATTGTTATTGGTGTCAGCCTTTCTTTCTTAATCAGTTTAGTGGCCGGTCAGCTTGGCTTTGCGACATGGCGTTTTATTCTGCCGCCGGAATCGGTAATTATCGCCTTTTTCTTTTGTGCCAGTGTTGGCCTGATTTTTGGCTACTGGCCCGCTCGGCGCGCCGCCACGATGGATCCGATTAATGCTTTAAGATACGAACAATAAATTATTATGAAATTTGATCATTATTTCAATATCTTCAAGCGAATGGATTGGACGCTGATTGCTGCTGTCTTTTTTCTTGTTTGTTTTGGTCTAGCCGCCATTTACAGTGTTGCCCTGGGCCAAGGCCTGGGGGAGTTTCTTAATTTTAAAAAACAATTAGTCTGGTTGATGGTTGGCTTGGCAGGAATGTTTATATTCGCCAATCTAAATTATCACTATTGGCAGAAAATTTCTTGGCCGGGCTATATTCTGGGTTTGGTTTTATTGATTTTGGTGTTGACGCCATTAGGTTCCACTATTCGCGGCTCTCGCGGTTGGTTTGACTTGGGCTGGTTCAGTTTTCAGCCGGTGGAACTCATGAAGATATTTTTAATTACTGTTTTGGCCGGAGTTTACAGCCGATATTCGCGTTCAGTCGGCAATTTTTGGCAGTTGAGTTTTGTTGCCTTAGTGATGCTCGTGCCCTTGGCTCTAGTAATGCTTCAGCCTGATTTCGGTTCCGCCATGGTTTTATTTTTTACTTGGTTTATTTCTTTTTTGTTGGTGGCCAAGAAGAAGCGCCACGTATTACTGATTATTTTTTCAATTGCGGTTATGTTTACTGTGGCTTGGTTGTTTGTTTTTCAGGATTACCAAAAAGATCGGATTAAAACTTTTATCAATCCGTCGCTTGATCCGCTTGGCCGCGGTTATAATGTCCGTCAATCAATCATCGCCGTGGGCGCCGGCCGGATGTTAGGGCGGGGCTTGGGGTTTGGCAGTCAAAGCCAGCTCAAATTCATTCCCGAGAGTCAGACGGATTTTATCTTTGCCGTGATTGCCGAGGAGCTTGGTTTTATTGGAGTATTATTTGTGTTGGTTTTTTTTGGTCTGCTTTTTTGGCGGCTGTACAAAATCGCTGTTAATGCTCCTGATGATTTTGGTATGTTTTTTTCTTTGTTGGTGATGATTGTTTTATTTGTCCATGTTTTTATCAATATCGGCATGGGGGTTGGTTTATTGCCGGTCACGGGCATTTCTTTGCCCCTAGTGTCTTACGGCGGCAGTTTTTTGGTGACAACCATGATTTTATTGGGGGTCATCTTGAATATTAATAAGTTTGGTTTGATTGCCCAGCGTAGTTGAGTAGTTGGTGGCAATGGCCGATATTGACATAAGTTTTTTAGCCGATATAATTAAATTATCTATTACATTATTAAATTTTTAATCAATGAATGATATATTTCCGTCCGGCGCCGGTCAATTTCCCGGTGAGGGCTTAAAAATAATTTCCCGTTGCCCGGTTTGCCATTATCAGTATAATCCGGTTGAAGCCAAAGTTTTGGACGAGAATGATGGCGCCCACTTGATTTATGTCAAGTGCAAACGCTGTCAGTCGGCCGTGTTGGCCCTGGTGATGACCAATCATCTGGGTATTACTTCCATTGGTTTGATTACCGACTTAGATAGCTATGAAGTTATGAAGTTTGCCGACTTGTCAGCGGTCAATGAAGATGATGTTTTAAGCATTTATCAACTTTTGGCTGATGATGAAAATTTGGCTCAGCTGGCTTTAGGTTAGAAATAAGCGTCTCAATTAATTTAGTTAACGTCTTAAGTTGATTTTTTAAGACTGTTTAGTTAACAGTCAAGGGTGACACTTTTGGCTCGACCGATGACATATATTGATTTAGTTTCTGCATAGGGGTTAATCCGTTCATATTCTTGCCTAAATGGTATCTCTCATGATTGTACCAAT
>Ga0208040_1000345_pt1 | contig 57694 bp, 44 predicted proteins | sample AD_UKC083_MetaG_FD_184431 | JGI IMG/M metagenome (GOLD analysis project Ga0208040, IMG submission 184431) | Active sludge microbial communities of municipal wastewater-treating anaerobic digesters from USA - AD_UKC083_MetaG (SPAdes) (version 2) | ecosystem: Engineered > Bioreactor > Anaerobic >...
ACGTCTGTTTAAATTTTTAAACAGATGCGTAAAAATAAGATGCTTTCCAAAAAGAAAAAAATATTGGGGTAGTCTATTTCGTTAAAAAACAAAATAGAGTGGTTGGAGAGGCCTGTTTGGCAATTGGCAATTGGCAATTAGCAATTAGCAATTGGCAATTAAGAATTAGTAATTAACAATTAAGAAATTGGCGTTTGGATGATAGGGTTATGATGTTGTTTGGGGTGTATTAGATGAATAAATCTACAAACTCAGAACTTTTCCATAACTCGTATAACTTCGAATAACATGGCTCCGAAAAAACAAAATTTTTCTAGGCAGATGTTGTTGAGGTGTATTAGATGAATAAATCTACAAACTCAGAACTTTCCCATAACTCGTATAACTTCGAATAACATGGCTCCGAAAAAAACAAAATTTTTCTACGCTCATGTTATTTGAAGTGTACTAAGAAATTTACCACACTACATACAACAACACGGAACTCACCCCTCAACTTCCCCTACTACATACTACACACTACACACTCATAACTATTCTTTCCACCATTCAAGAGCCTGATAAAGTCCCTGGTCATCTCTCAAGCGTATATTGTACTCTGAGCCGCGCAGATAATATTTTACCACAATTTCTTCCTCCAGAAGAGGGACAACCTCATCTTTCTTGAGGCGAAGCATCGTCTCCTTATCCACCTTTATACGTGCGGAGAGAGCATCAATTTCACTCTTATAGACATCGTAGAGCTTGTCCTGCTCTGCCGCCCTTATCAACTGGTCAAGTGCGGACTCTGCAGAGCTGCGGATATCAAATTCACGGGTACCTGCATAACTGATGAAATCCTCATACTCCTCATCTGTAAGATGAAACTCTGAGGCAGGAGCAATGGAGAGATTCTTTTTGAAATATTCAACTGCGTAGTCGCCAAGAATATCGTTGTAGACAAGAGAATAGGCCGGACGGCTGAATGTCTTGGTCTCAACGGTAAAATCCGGATTGATACCTCCGCCGTCATAGACACTGCGACCAAATCGTGTTTTGAATTCACGTTTCAGACTGTCGGGAACATTACCCACGCTGCCATCCTCATTGCGATGGCTATAATCAATCGCCTGCACGCATCTGCCGCTCGGAGTATAATATTTTCCCGTAGTAATCTTTACCTTTCCGTCATAGAGGGTAGGTTTTATGGACTGAATCAGTCCCTTTCCGAAGGTTCTTCTTCCGGCTATAGCACCCCTATCCAGATCCTGGAATGCTCCCGCCACAATCTCCGAAGAGGAGGCAGAGCCGCTATCCACCATCACAAGTACGGGAATAAGTGTATCGATAGGGGGAGTCGTTGTGTAATACTCTTCATTCATCCTCTCTTCACGTCCTCTGGAAGAGAGCACTAGAGTGCCTTCCGGCACAAATAGCGACATCAGCGATACAGCTTCTTCCATAATGCCCCCTCCGTTGCCCCTGAGGTCGATTACAAGGCGTTTGGCACCCTTCGATTTGAGGCTCAATACTGCTTCTTTAAACTCAAGGTGCATCTTGTCGGTAAATCCCGTAAGTGCAATATAGCCGATGGAATCCCTTAAAATACCCGTATATGCGATATCGGAAACTCTAATTCTTTCTCTGGTAACAGTAATATCGACCGTATCGAGAGTTCGCCCCCTAATAACTGTGAAAACCACATTCGTACCCGGTTGCCCCTTCATCCTGTCAGCACTCCGGGCAGAGGTTTCCCCATATACCGAGACACCGTCGATGGCTATAATCACATCTCCCGGGACCATGCCTGCCTTCACCGCAGGAGAGCCCGGATAGGGTTCTACAATCTGCACTCCCCTGTCAGGACTCTTCTTTATAAGGGAACCTATACCTCCGTAGGCACCCGTTGTCATCATTTCAAACTCCTCTCCCTCCTCTTCGGGAATATATGTAGTATAGGGGTCGAGCGACTGAAGCATCGCCTTGATACCGATGGGTATTATTTTGCCATATTCGATTGTATCTACATAAGAACTTGAGAGCTCTTTAAGTATCGAATATTGGATTTCCATATTCTGTCCAAGTTTGAATTCGCCGGACTGCGCAAATGAGGTTACCGATACCAAAATTGCAATTGCAGCCACGGTTGTTTTGAAAAATTTCATCTCTCTATATTGTTTTTAAAACTCTGCAAAATTAATACTTTTATCATTTTGTTCATATCTTTGAAGTCAATTATCAGAATCAGCAGGAATGGAAATAGTGTTTGCCACAGGCAATGCCAACAAACTGGCCGAGGCACAAAGGGTGCTGGGTGAGAGATTTCACCTTGTCATGCCTTCGGAGCTGGGTTTCGACGGAGAACTCCCCGAAACCCATGACACGCTCTATGAAAATGCCGTTGAAAAAGCACTCTTTATCTGGAATAAATTTCAGAAAAATTGCTTTGCCGATGACACCGGACTTGAAGTAGACGCTCTCGGAGGAGCCCCAGGGGTGCATTCCGCACGTTATGCCGGCGAACCTAAATCCCCTCCCGACAATATAAGAAAACTGCTCAAAGAACTTGAAGGCGTACCTGTCAAAAAGCGTACCGCCAGATTCAGGTGCGTCGTTGCACTGATAGAGGACGGAGTGTTGCACACCTTTGAAGGGACCTGCGAGGGTCACATCACCACCACTCTGCACGGCTTTGACGGCTTCGGATATGATCCGATCTTCAGGCCGCTCGGTATGGAGCTCACTATGGCTGAAATCTCCATTGAAGAGAAGAACGCCCTCTCTCACAGAGGAAAAGCGATGGAAAAACTCCTATGTCACTTGTCTGCAAATCCAGGGCAATAGTACTTCATCTTACCAAGTACGGCGATTCGGGTCTCATAGCACACGTGCTCGACAGCAGACTCGGACGGCGCGGCATCTATCTGCGCGGCATAAAAAATAGCAAAAACAGTGCCGTTACAGCCCATTTTCACAACCTTGCACTACTGGAAGTAGTCACCGCCGTCTCAGACAAAAGCAAACTGCTTTATCTACGGGAATATCATCCTCTTGTCCAGCTCCACTCCATAAGAACCGATATCAGTAAAAGTGCCATCGCGCTTTTTATAAGCGAAGTTATATACCGCACCCTCAGGGAAGAGAGCGGAGACGAAGAACTCTTTGAATGGCTTAAAGGTATGATTTCTGCCCTTGAAGCCATTGAGGGGAATTGCGCCAACTTTCATCTGAAATTTCTCGCGGGATTTTGCAGGCAGATGGGGTTCCTGCCTCATGACAATTGGTCGGAACAAACCCCCGTATTTGACATAATATCTGCAAGATTCGTTGCGCCGGATCCCTATCATGACTCCGCTTATCTCTTTTCAGATCAGGAATCCCTGCTTCTTCACAGGCTTCTGAGCGAGGATTTTGACGAAGCCATGCAAATTCCGCTTAATGCCCTGGCAAGGAGCGGTTTTTGCAATCAGATGCTCAAATATTTGGGCTACTGGCTCGACACAACTATCAACATCCGTTCAGTAGCGGTACTTCATACTATTTTTGCATAACTTTGCTATAAATAATTGATATATGTCATTCATCAACAAAGCATTTCTGACCTATGCATCCGGTATGCTAAAGGGTCTTGACCGTACCAGGAAATGTCCTTTCGAAGTGCAGATGAAAGTGTTTACAACTCTTCTAAAGGGAGGTAAGGATACCGCATTCGGCTCGGAACACGGCTTTTCAAAAATAGGCTCGGTCATGGATTTCCAGCGTCAGGTACCTGTACGTGACTATGATGCGCTGTACCCATATATTCAGCGGTTACGTTCCGGTGAGGATTATGTGCTATGGAATGAAACAACCCGCTTTTTTGCAAAGAGTTCGGGCACGAGCTCCGGGAAGAGCAAGTTTATACCCATAACTCGCACCAATCTATGGGGCTGTCATTACGGTGGAATGCAGCGGATGCTGGCCAATTATGTGCAGCGTTATCCCGACTCACGCATCTATTCCGGCAAGGCACTTACTCTCGGAGGTAGTGTGGAACCGGATTTGGGCGGAAGAAGTTTCAGCGGCGACCTCTCTGCAATACTCTTGCGCAACTCGCCCGCTTTGGTGGAATTTTTAAGAATTCCGGATAGAAAAACAGCGATGATGCATGATTTCCATGAGAAAGTAGAGGCCATTTGCCGCCATTACAGCAAAGCCAATGTGACCAATTTTGCCGGAGTGCCTTCATGGAATCTCATTATGCTTCGCCGCGTGATGGAATACAATAATGCGAGTTGGCTGACTGATGTGTGGCCGCACCTTGAATTGTTTATGCACGGAGGTATCAGTTTTGAGCCTTACAGAGTGCAGTATGATGCCATTATTCCTCACGGATCGGTGCGCTATTTTGAGAATTACAATGCTTCTGAGGGTTATTTCGCTTTTCAGGATGATCCTGAGGATAAATCAATGCTGCTGACGCTCGATAATGGTGTTTTCTATGAATTCGCCACTCTTAAGGAACTCTCCGATGCAATGGAAAACGGGCATCCTGTTCCCACCCTAACAATTGATGAGGTGCAGACCGGCGTTCCCTATGCTGTCATAATATCCACTACAGCCGGTCTGTGGCGCTATCTGATAGGCGATGTGGTGACATTTACCTCGCTCACTCCGCACAAGATAATGATTTCCGGCAGGACGCAACTATTTATCAATGCTTTTGGAGAAGAGTTGATGATTGGAAATGCCAACACAGCCCTGGCCGCTGCCTGCAAAACCCATCACGCAACTGTTAGCGACTTCACCGTTGCTCCGATATTCATGGAAGGAAAATCAAAAGGGGCACACCAATGGGTGATTGAATTTGAAAACGCACCCGAAAGCGTGGAGGCATTTGCGGACACTCTGGATGAAGCAATCTGCGCCTGCAATTCGGACTATGAGGCCAAACGCACCCACACCATGACAATGGAGCGGCTCCATCTGACGGTTGTACCCAAAGGTACATTCTTCCGCTGGATGGAATCAAGAGGTAAAATAGGCGGCCAAAACAAAGTTCCCCGCCTCTACGGCGACCGCCGATACGTCGAAGAAATCCTTGGGATATAGTTACGGGGTGCGAGTTGCGGGTTCCGAGGTGCGGGGTTGTGGAGTGGAGAGTTTTGAGTTCCGAGTATCCAGTATCGGGTATTGAGTGTATTGTGGGGTTTAGTGTCTCATTAATATTTATTGTCTTTTCAACAGCGGTAAATTTTACCGCTGTAAAATTTACTGCTTAAATGGCAAATTGATTCAAAATGCCTCGATCTGGATGATATGTAGCCAACATTTGGTGGAAAACGGCGCAAGTTATATACCTGTTTACATGATAATGTTTTTGTAAATCTTACGTTTCATAACTTAAAAACACCAAAAGGGAATTAATAATATTGCATATGTGGTATTTTACCTCAACAAATCAAATTGTTGCCGTTAACTATTGGCTTAGTTGTTGGCCGTAAGCCATTAATTCCATATTGCTATTTTCCCAAACCGCACCCCGCAACTACACACTACAGACTACACACTCTGAACTATTTCTGCAATATTTGCAGAAATCAACTTTTTCTTCATACCTTTGTGGCGTAATTGAGGCTAAAGGGAATCCGGTGCGAATCCGGAACTATACCCGTAGCTGTGAGTTCCCTAATTCCTGAGCTATCTTTGCCACTGTCCTTTACGGATGGGAAGGCGGCTTGAAGGAGGAACGAGTCAGAAGACCTGCCTTGATTATTTGTTGGATTGGAAATCCCGGGTTTGGATTTCATGATTTGTTTTTGAATGCAATACTCAATCAGGGCATTTTTCAAAGGTGTAACACCACTTGCGGTGGCATTATCTCTGCTGCCGGCAACTCTTTTTGCCCGGAATAATCAACAAAAAACAGAGCCATCACTCCTACAGAGGCGTGATGCTGTAGCCATACATCGGCAGAACAAGGATACTGTGGTGGTACACTCGCCAAAGCGAGACACGGTGATAGTGCGGCAGCTGGAGGAGTCGCGCATCACATCTGTTGCCAAACCCTCTCCCACTCTTCAGAGTGCACCGGTACAGGTGGTGGATCGCTCAACCATCGAACGTTTGGGAGTACAGGAGTTGCATGAAGCAGTCAAAAATCTCGCAGGCGTCAATATTCGCGACTACGGCGGAATCGGAGGCATAAAGACGGTCTCAATCAGAAGTCTCGGAGCTCAGCATACGGCAGTCTCTTACGACGGTATTGCAGTCTCCGACATTCAGAGCGGACAGGTGGACATCGGAAGGTTTTCGCTGGACAATGTGGATATGATCACACTCTCCATCGGCCAGAGTGATGAGATCTTCAAGTCGGCAAGAATGTTTGCCTCCGCCGGAACACTCGACATTACCTCGTCAAGACCCGTTTTCGGTGACTGCGGTACAAATGTTACCGCACGTATGAAAGCAGGCTCTTTCGGTACATACAATCCCTCTCTTCTATTGGAGCAGAGACTTGGGAGTAGGTGGGCACTCGGAGCGAATGCCGATTGGGTAACCTCCAAGGGCGATTACCCCTTCATCATCGATAACGGCAGGGAGAGTGAACTTCTGTTGAGGAAAAACAGCGATGTCAATACCCTCAGAGCGGAGATCAATCTCTGGGGTTCTATCGGCGCTTCCGGCAAATTTTCCCTTAAGGCAAGTGGCCTGTCGGGAGAAAGGGGACTCCCCGGTTCGGTGATTCTTTACAATCAGGATGCTTTTGAACGTCTCTGGGATAAAAACGGATTTGTTCAGGCCTCATACAATACCGCCCTCGGCGAAAAATGGGACCTCAACGGGGTGCTTAAATACAATTACTCCCGGAGTAAATACTACGATGAAAGTCAGCGTTATCCTTTGGGATTTGTAGAAGACCTTTATACGCAAAAGGAGTATTATGGCTCGATAGCTACCCGTTTTAAGCCGGCAAAAGGAGTGGAATTGACATTTGCCCAGGACCTCTTCTACAACACTTTGGATGCATCAATTCCGGAATGCCCATTTCCCGAAAGGATGAACTCACTAACCACCCTTGCGGGGAAATATCAAGGTTCATCGGTAACCGTTGTTGCCTCACTTACCAATACATATATTAGCGAAAAGGTGCACAAGGGTGATCCCGCACCAGATAGAAACAACCTTTCTCCAGCTTTAAGCATCTCCTGGAAGCCCTTCAAGGCTACAAATCTAAGAGTCAGAGCATCGTACAAAAGGGGATTTCGCGCACCTACCTTCAACGACCTCTACTATTTGAGAGTAGGCAATACCAACCTCAAGCCGGAGCGTGCCGATCAGTATAATCTCGGCTTGACCTGGAGCGGTACGCTCGGCAAAGAGGAGTCCGGATGGCTTTCCGCTACCCTTGACGGTTACTACAACAACGTGGAAGACAAGATTGTGGCCAGACCCACCCTCTTTATTTGGAAAATGATGAATATCGGTAAAGTGCGGATAGCAGGAGCAGATCTGAGTGTCACTTCCAGTGTTCGGCTCGGTAACGACCACAATCTGATACTCTCAACTAACGCTTCATACCAACATGCGGTGGACATATCGGACCCTGAGAGTAAAACCTGGCGCCACCAGATTCCCTATACCCCGCGCATTTCGGGAGCAACCAATCTCGCCTGGAGTAACCCATGGCTCAATCTTAGCTACATTATCTCCTTTGTCGGGGACAAATATTCACTGCCTCTGAATGTGGAGCGAAACCTCATCAAGGGCTATGCCGAACATACCATCTCCGCATACAGGGATTTCCGCATACATGGCGTTTTCCTCCGACTCCAGGGAGAAATGATTAACTTTACCAATAAAATGTACGATATTATACAATACTATCCAATGCCCGGGCGCAATTTCAGGCTTACATTAAAAATTAAAATATAAATCAAATAACGATAGAAAAATGAAAAGAACACTTCTAAGACTCGCAATCATTGCAGGAGCAGTACTGATTATGTCATCCTCCTCCTGCCTCGAAATCGACCATTCGGAACCCGAAATTCCTTTGATAACGATAGGTACCTATATCCTCAACAGCGGAAATTTCGGTTCAAACGATGCCAATTTAATCGCTTACAACCCTTACAACAAGGAACTCAACTACAACATATTCGAACGTAGCAATGGGGGCAAAAAACTTGGTGACACCGCTCAGGATATGATTGCTTTCGGCAGCAAAATTTATATTGCTGTGTACAACTCCGGTCTCATTTTCGTAACCGACCTTGAAGGCAAAGTAATAAAAGAGATAAAAACTAAGGCACAGGGTTCGTCAGCAAATCTTTCACCCCGTTACTTCACTACCTGGGAAAATTGCGTCTATGTTACCTTTTACGAGGGTTATGCCGGCAAGATCGACACCACATCCCTCACAGTCTCCGCACTTGCTAAGGTTGGTGACAACCCCGAGCAAATCAAAATTGCAGGCGAAAAGCTCTATGTTGCCAATTCAGGCGGCATGAACTATCCCAACTACGGCAAGACCTTATCTGTTCTAAACCCCGTTACCATGGATGTAATGAGCGAAGTTACGGTGGCAGATAACCCTATTTATCTCGAAGCAGACTCTAAGGGCTTTCTCTATGTGGTATCAATGGGCAACTACAATGATGTTCCCTCTTGCCTCCAGATAGTAAACACCAACAATGAATCTGTACAGAAACTCGAACTTGAAGGCATCACGCCATCATTTATTGCAAAAGGCCCGGGCAATGCCCTCTATCTTGTAAGCTCAAGTTATGATGCAAATTGGAATCTGATAGCCGATTATTATATCTTCGATACAAGCAAAAAAGAAATCTACGGAAAGCTGATACAAGATGGAACACGCATCGAAAATCCATACTCCCTTTCAGCTGACACACTACTAACACTTATTTACATAGGCACATCCGATTATACCACCAACGGACAAATGTATGTAATCGACGCATTTGGACACATGTATCACGCATTTGACACCGGAGGACTCAATCCCATCACCGCTTGTCCGGTAACTGCCGGTGGTCCAAAAGACAATTAACTGTGACCAGACAATTCTTCATAGGTTTTGTTTTTATTATATTGATGGCTTTGCTCTGCTCCTGCAACGGCGGGAGCGGAGTAACAGCCGAAACGGAATGTTTCAAAGCCGACAGCGTCTATTACGCCAAAGGCTTTGAAATTTCCCGTTTTGATGATTGGATAATCGTGAATGTCCGCAACCCCTGGGATACCCTCAAGACGCTCAGACGCTATGTGCTGATTGATAAAAACAAACCATTGCCGGATTCCCTTCCCGAAGGCATCATTATCAGGACTCCTGTCGAAAAAGCGGTATTCTACACCTCGGTACACGCCTCAATGGTAGTGCAAATGGGACGAATCGATGCCATCAAAGGAATCTGTGAAATACAATATGTCACCGACAGCCTCATTCTCGAAAGGATTGCTGACGGCAGAATAGCTGATATCGGTCTTGCAACGGCACCGAATATTGAAAAAATCATCGAACTGGATGCAGAACTGATCATTGCATCTCCTTATGAAAACAGCGGCTACGGAGCAGCCGAAAAACTCGGCATCCCGATAGTGGAAGCAGCCGATTATATGGAAAACCATCCTTTGGGGCGAACCGAATGGGGCCGTTTTTACGCTCTCCTTTTCGGGGAAGGAGCGAGAGCGGACTCCATATTTTTTGCAACAAGAGATCGTTACAACCATCTCAAGAATCTGGCGACTAAGTCTGAGAAAAGACCACGTGTCCTGCTGGAAAGGAAATATGGGGCGTCATGGATAATTCCTGCAGGAGGTAGCTATATAGGCACAATCCACTCGGATGCCGGTGCCGATTACATTTTCAGCGATTTCAAAGGCAGCGAGAGTGTGCATCAAACGTTTGAAAGCGTTCTGGACAGGGCGCATGATGCGGATTTGTGGCTTTTCAAATATGACACCAAACACGAATATACATACGATATTCTGAAAGATGAATATCAGCCCTATAGCAATTTCAGACCATTCAAGGAGAGGAATATTTATATTTGCCACACGACAAAAACAACATATTATGACGATATCACGCTTCACCCCGACCGTCTTCTGGAAGATTTGATCTCTATTTACCATCCGGAAATTTTGTCGGGATATAGTCCGAGATATTATGTCAAAATGAAATAATTTGAAAGGAAGAAGCAAACATATTACAGTCTATATCTGCCTTGGAGCTGCTTTGCTGCTGCTTTTCTGCGGCGGACTGCTATATGGTGCAGTCAGGATACCGATACGCTCCGTATTGGAAATTCTTGCCGGAACATTTGAAGGCCGCCAAACCTGGGTGCAGATTGTGATGCAGTCGAGGCTCCCCCAGACCATAACGGCTCTCTTTGCCGGAGCTTCTCTTGCGGTGAGTGGACTTCTGCTGCAGACTCTTTTCAAAAATCCTCTTGCGGGCCCCTCGATCCTGGGTATCAGCGACGGCGCCTATCTCGGTGTTGCACTTGTGATGATTTATTTCTCATTCAACACTTATCTCTCCACGATACTCGCAGCATTTGTCGGAGCATCTGTCGTACTGCTCATAATAATCGGATTTTCCCGAAAAGTGCGGAACAGCGTGATGCTGCTCATAATCGGTATAATGGTGGGGTATCTCGCCTCCTCGATAATCTCCATACTCAACTATCACGCTTCTCCGGACAAAGTGCATCAGTTTGTGCTTTGGGGTATGGGCGATTTCACCGGAGTCTCCATGGAGAAACTCCCCTGGTTCGTTGTATTTGCAGCCGGTGGGCTGCTCGGTTCGATTTTCCTGATCAAGCCCCTCAACGCGCTGCTGCTCGGAGAGTCGTATGCGGCCAATCTGGGTGTACGAGTCAAAAGAGTCCGGATTGCCATACTTCTCTGCACCGGTATTCTCACTGCTGCCACAACTGCTTTCTGCGGTCCCATTTCCTTTATCGGACTTGCCGTACCTCATATTGCACGACTGCTGCTCGGAACTTCCAATCACAAGCAGCTGCTGCCGATTACCCTGCTTGCAGGTGCCTGTGTCGCACTTTTGTGCAATATGCTGACAGTGGTGCCCGGTAGCAACTCCATACTTCCGCTCAATGCCATTACTCCGATTATCGGCGCACCGGTCATAATATATGTCATTGTCAACCGCAGGAATATCCAATATTTCAATTGAAAGATGGAAAATCAGATCACCATATCGGCCTATGGACTGGCCATCGGATATTCTCTGAGGAGCGGCCGGCGCAAGGTCATCCACAATTCGCTGGATCTGGAGCTGCAGAGCGGTGAAGTAACCTGTTTGCTCGGCCTCAACGGTGCCGGAAAGTCTACTCTCATAAAGACCCTATGCGGCCTCCTACCCCCTTTGGCAGGCGGTGTGAAAGTATTCGGAACTCCTCTTGGGAGTTATTCGCACAACCGTCTATCCACCCTCATAGGAGTTGTACTCACTGAAAAAACCTATGCAGGAGGTATAACTGTTTATGATCTGGTATCTCTTGGCAGGTATCCGCACACGGGCTGCTTCGGGCAGCTCAAAGAGAGCGACCACGAGGCAATCTCAAGGGCTATTGAGGCGGTGGGTATCACGCATAAAGCCTCGTCCTATGTGTCGGAACTGAGCGACGGAGAGCGACAGAAGGCCTTTATAGCCAAAGTGCTGGCCCAGGAGTGTCCCATAATCATACTCGACGAGCCCACAGCATTTCTGGATGTCATAAGCAGGATAGAGATAATGGTACTTTTACGCAAACTTGCGCGGGAGCAAAAGAAAAGTATCCTGCTCTCTACCCACGACCTGGATTCCGCCATCCAGCTCGGTGACAAGCTCTGGCTTCAGGAGAGAGGCGCAAAGGACAACCGCTCCTCGGCACCGATGGTCTGCGGTACACCGGAGGATTTGATTCTCAGCGGAGTGCTGGAATCTTTCTTCAGCAAAAAGGGGGTGGTTTTCGACTCATATTCCGGAAAAATATCCCCTGTCCCTTCGGAAAATCCCGTCGGTGTCGACGGGGAGGCACGAAGTGCATTTTGGGTTGGAAATGCGCTCAAGCGCAAAGGATTTGCACCCACGGCTCCTTCAAAAGAGATTATTTCGGTGCAATGTATTTCATCCGCAGAATTCGTCGTTTCGTTTCCGGATGGGGAAACTCTAATCGCAAAATCAATAGAGGAGTTGCTGAATCTCTTTACCAATTCATCTTCTTGACTACACGACAATCCAGGCCCTGCTCGTAAAGCCAATCCACGAGCTCTCCATCGACGGATACCCTGAATTTGTTTGAATAGAGAGAAACGATCTCTTTTTTTCCGTTATGATCAAATGACAGGTCTATAAAAAGAGGGGTCTCCCCTTTATGGGTACGCAATTTCTTTGTCAAGGCTTTGCGGAAATCCGCATCTGATTGCTCCAGATCCATTGATATATGGAATTCTTTGAAAAATTGCTCTTTTGCGTTGGAGAGGAGAGTCATATTGGAGATGAAAAGACGATACTCCTGCACTTTCTTCTCGTCTGACGATTCCTTACGGAAAAGCTCTTTCGTCACACATTTGATCAGCAAAGCGGTGTGATCAACCATATATTGCATATAAGTCTCATAGCTTTTTCCCGAAAGGGAGAATGTATGGCTGCTATTGAAATCCTCTACGGTGAATGTGCACCAGGGGCGATTACCGGTACGAGTATATTTAATCTGCACATCAGTCACAAGGCCACCGACTGTAAATTCTATATTCCGGAGTTTGGGATCCCTCGAGAGATTGTCCTCTATACTGCGCACCTCGCTAAGTTCTACCGTAACTAAATTGTCAAATTCAAATCGGAATTTGTCCAACGGGTGTGAAGAGATATACATACCTACAAGTTCTTTCTCCTTTTTGAGAAGTTCTATCTCATCATATTCTTGAAGGGGCGGGATCTCCGGACGCACCGGCTTCATCTCTTCGGTTTCCCCAAAGAGACCTCCCTGCATAACGGAGTCATTCTGATATTTATAGGTATATTTTAGAAGTGCGTCGATAAAAGACTCGTCCTTATTGTTGAAAAGGAAATACTGCGTCCGGTGCATGTCGCTGAATGAGTCGAACGAGCCCGAATAAATGAGACACTCTATGACCTTGCGGTTGACAACACCGGAAGGGAGCCTTTCTACGAAGTCAAATATATCGGTAAACGAACCTCCGCGTTCCCTTTCCTCGATAATCGCATTGATGACATTAGTTCCCACACCTTTGATGCCGGCCATGCCGAAACGGATATTGCCCTTCTTGTTGACGGTAAATGTGGTGCGGCTCTCATTGATGTCCGGCCCGAGAACTTCGATTCTCATTCTTTTGCAATCATCCATCAGCTTGGTGATTTCCTCGATGTCGTTGAGGTTTTTGCTGAGGTTGGCGGCAAGAAACTGGGCAGGATAGTGTGCTTTAAGATATCCTGTCTGGTAACCCAGCCAGGCGTAACAGGTGGCGTGTGACTTGTTGAACGCATACTCCGCAAAACTCTTCCAGTCCTTCCAGATCTTTTCCAAAATCTCTTGCGGATGGCCTTTTGCCAAAGCTCCCTCCATAAACCGGTCATTGAGCTTCTCCATCACGCTGAGCTGTTTTTTGCCCATAGCCTTTCGAAGCGTATCGGCCATACCGGGGGTAAATCCGGCAAGTTCCTGAGATAGACGCATCACCTGTTCCTGATATACCGTAATGCCGTATGTGTCCTCAAGATACTCCTCCATCTCCTTAAGGTCATAAGTAATCTCCTGTTTTCCATGTTTACGGGCAACAAAATCGGGAATATATTCCATAGGACCGGGACGGTAGAGAGCATTCATCGCAATCAGGTCCTCAAAACGGGTAGGATGGAGTTCCCGAAGCCATTTTTTCATACCGTCGGATTCAAACTGGAAGACTGCCGTGGTATTACCCTTGCTGAAAAGCTTGTAGGTAAGAGGGTCATCAATAGGAATAGCCTCTATATCAAAAGGCTCATGGCCGCTCTCAACAATATTGGACATCGTCTCTTTGATGATTGAAAGAGTCTTAAGCCCGAGAAAGTCCATTTTGAGCATCCCCACCTGCTCGATATAGGAGCCTTCATACTGGGAAACCCAAATTTTTTCCTTGCTATCCTTGTCCTCCTCCACTGCTATGGGAATTATGTTGGTAAGGTCTTCGCGACCTATGATAAGGGCACAAGCATGAACTCCGGTCTGGCGGATGCTGCCTTCAAGCTGCTGAGCATATTTAATCGTATTGCTCAGATTTTTGTCATCCGAATCGAGGGCATCTTTGAAGTCCTGTATTCTCTCTACACAGAGTTTCACGGTCGGAGGCACCTCTACCTTAATCAGCGAAGTAGAATCGTTCTTGTCGTAAGCATCTATTTCAAATGACCTTGGGACGAGTTTGCTCAGACGGTCCGCATCCTGAAGGGGTACTTGTTCGATGCGAGCAACATCCCTGATAGCACTCTTGGTCGCCATAGTACCGAATGTTACAACATGGGCAACATGGTCTTTGCCATATTTATCCTCAACATATTTGAATACCTTGGAACGTCCTTCGTCGTCAAAGTCTATATCCATATCGGGCATCGAAATACGGTCGGGATTTAGAAAACGTTCAAACAGAAGGTCATATTTGATAGGGTCGATATTGGTAATCTTGAGACAGTATGCAACTACGGATCCAGCTGCCGAACCACGTCCCGGACCTACCGAAACGCCCATATTGCGTGCAGCTTCGATAAAGTCCTGTACAATGAGGAAGTAGTCGGGATATCCCATCTTTTTGATGGTTTCAAGCTCAAATTCAATCCTGTCGCATACCTTTTGAGGAATCTCTTTTCCATAACGCATTTCCGCACCTTTATAGGTGAGATGTCTCAAATATTCGTCCGAATCTTTATACTCTTCCGGAATTGGGAAGTGGGGCAGAATCGGGTCGGAGTCGATGGAATAGAGCTCAACCTTGTCTGCGATTTCGAGAGTATTGGACAGCACCTCCGGATGACCGGGAAAGAGAGCCGCCATTTCTTCTTTACTTTTGAAAAACTCCTGTTGAGTATAACGCAGCCTATCTGGGTCATCAACATTGTTATTGAATGTGAGACAAATAAGACGATCATGCGCGGGACCGTCCTCCCTGTCAACAAAATGGACATCGTTGGTAGCAATTACCTTTATGTCGTGCTTTTGTGCAAGAGCATAAATTGCCTCATTGACTATCTGCTGTTTTTCAAATGTCTCCTCCGGAGCGAGAGGCACATCCGTGGGATGGCTCTGAACCTCGAGATAATAGTCTTTACCAAAAATGGATTTGTACCAAAGTACAGCCTCTTCAGCTGCCTCCATATTTCCTTCCATGATGCGTCTCGGTACTTCTCCGCCAAGACAGGCAGTGGTGCAAATCAATCCCTCGTGATATTTTTCAATCAATTCTCGGTCGATTCTCGGATGAAAATAAAAACCCTCAATATTACCAAGAGAGCAGAGTTTGACCAAATTGTGATACCCTGTGATATTTTTGGCCAGAAGAATCAGGTGATAAGCCTTCTGATCAATTTTTCCGCGACGTGTATGCCTGTCCTCCAGTGCCACATAGACCTCACATCCGACAATGGGTTTGACAGAGGGATAGTCAGCTGCCACCCTCAAGAATTCCTTTACGCCATACATGTAACCGTGATCGGTTAGTGCAAGAGCGGGCTGTCCGTACTTTTGCGCCTTTTGAAAAAGGGACTTGATTGGAGAGGCTCCGTCGAGAATGGAGTATTGCGAGTGGACGTGGAGGTGGACAAATGACATTACAAAGGGTTTCTATTAGTTTATATCTTTATTAGTGAACGGCCCGTCATGATTTCCGGCTGAGGAATGCCCATCAGTTTGAGCATGGTAGGGGCAATATCGGCCAGTATACCGTCGCTGACCTCTTTCACATCATCATCAACCACTATAAAGGGCACTTTGTTGAGTGAGTGAGCTGTATTTGGAGTGCCGTCTTCATTGACTGCATAGTCGGCATTGCCGTGGTCGGCAGTGATAAGAACCGAATAACCGGCTTTACGTGCCGCTCTGACAACCTCACCCACACAATAATCAACCGTCCTTACAGCCTTCAGAATGGCATCATAGACACCTGTATGTCCCACCATATCTCCGTTGGCGAAGTTGAGTATCACCATATCGTGTTTGCCTTTGAAAAGTTCGGCTACTAGCGCATCCTTTACCTCCGGCGCACTCATTTCCGGCTTTAGATCGTATGTTGCCACTTTCGGGGAATTGATCAATATACGATCCTCTCCGGCGAATTCTTTTTCGCGTCCGCCGTTGAAGAAAAAGGTTACGTGTGCATATTTTTCCGTTTCGGCAATGCGGAGCTGTCTATTTCCAAGAGAAGAGACCACCTCTCCGATAGTTTGAGGCACATTTTCCTTGTCAAAAAGGATATGGAGTCCCTTAAATTTATCATCATAGGGAGTCAGAGTGCAATAGTATAGAGGAATGGTATGTATTCCGGCTTCAGGCATATCGGCCTGGGTGAGGACGTATGTGATTTCGCGGGCACGGTCATTTCTGAAATTGAAGAAGATGACAGCATCTCCCTCCTCTATGGTAGCCACAGGAGCACCATTCTTCTCCACAATGGATATCGGCTTGATGAATTCATCGGTTACCTCCTCTTTATAGGATTCCTCGATGGCATCCACTGCTGAAAAGGCCTTGCGGCCTTTGCCGCTGACAAGAAGATCATAGGCCTCTTTAATTCTTTCCCATCTCTTATCCCTATCCATAGCATAATAACGACCAACAACGGAGGCTATCTTTCCCGTTGTACGAGAAAGGACCTCTTCAAGTTCGGCCACATAACCTTTTCCGCTTCGAGGGTCGGTATCACGGCCATCCATAAAACAGTGAACATACACCTTTTCCAAGCCTGCATTGGCGGCTTCACGCAAGAATTCGTAAAGATGGTTGAGAGAACTGTGTACCCCTCCGTGCGAGCAAAGTCCCATGAAATGGAGTTGCTTGCCCGATTTTTTCACATATTCGTAAGCTACTGCAATCTCCTTGTTGGACATAAGAGCATGTTCGCGACAAGCTATATTGATCTTGACCAGATCTTGATAAACCACACGTCCGGCCCCGATATTGAGGTGTCCCACCTCGGAATTTCCCATCTGCCCATCGGGAAGCCCCACATCCTCACCGCTTGCGCTCAGCTGTGAAAATGGATATTTTGCTTTCAGAGCATCAATTTCCGGTGTTCCGGCTGTATATATAGCATTAGAGTGATCTTGACGCCCTTCCCCCCAGCCGTCCATTATTATCAAGAGTACTTTTTTATTCATTATCTATTCTATTTTTACTAAATTTGTTACAATATTTTGTCCGATCGGACAAATGTACAAAGTTACGAATTATGGCAACAAAGAGAAAGAAAAATGATTCCGGCGAGAGGAAATCTTCCAAAGGCAATAAAAAGAACACAAGAAGGATTCAGGATCCGGTAAAGGCATCCGACAGGCGAAGCAAAAGCAAAGTCGAGGCTGAAGGCATAATCAATCTCACCAGAGACGGATTCGGATTTGTCACTGTTGAAGGTATTCCCAATGATATATTCATCCACATCAGTAAAATGCGCGGCGCTCTGCATGGAGACCGCGTCAAGATTCTTATTCCCAAAAACATCGACCCAAGAGTGCGCAGGGTTGAAGGCGAGGTAGTACATATCATCGAACGTTCACATAAACCCCATATCGGAGTGCTGCACATAGTTGGAAAGCAGGTGTGGGCAATAGTAGAGAGCCGAAATATGCCATACGACATCCGTATACCTGTGGAGAGCCTTGACGAATTGCCGGAAATGGGCGGCATCAAGGCGGCCAAAGGAATAAAGGTAGCCGTATTGGTAACCGATTGGCCGCGCCGCAGTCCCGAACCCCTTGGTAAAATAGTGGATGTACTCGGAGTCCCGGGAGAAAACGACACCGAGATGCACTCCATCCTTGCACAATACAATCTCCCATACCGTTTCGAGCCGGAGGTTGAGAGTGCTGCCAACGCTATCTCAGATGTAATAACCGCCGATGAAATCTCCAAAAGATGGGACTATCGCCCCGTTACCACCTTTACCATAGACCCCTCGGATGCCAAGGACTTTGACGACGCACTCTCCATCAGAGAACTGGAAAAGGGAATCTGGGAGGTAGGAATCCACATTGCTGATGTTACACATTACGTGACACCCGATACTCCGGTGGACAAAGAGGCCTTCAACCGTGCCACTTCCGTCTATCTGGTGGACAGAACCATACCGATGCTCCCCGAAAAACTCTCCAACAATCTCTGTTCACTCCGTCCAAATGAGGATAAACTCTGCTACTCGGTCATCTTTAAAATTGACGACGACGCAAAGGTACTGGATGCCAAATTCGGACGCACTATTATAAACTCCGACCACAGATTTGATTACGAGCAGGTGCAGGAGATCATCAAGGATATGCACGGACCTCTCTGCAAAGAGATACTCAAACTCCACTCCATCGCCACAATCCTTCGAAGGAAGCGCTTCGAACACGGTGCCATCAAGTTTGAACGGCCGGAAATGAAAGTAATCGTGGATAAAGAGGGCAAACCGCTGGATGTATGCCGCCAGGAGTCGGTCGAGAGCAACTGGCTTATTGAAGAATTTATGTTGCTGGCAAACCGTTATGTAGCTCATCAGGTAGCCAGAAAATGCAAATCGGTAAATCCCACCTTTGTTTATCGTGTGCACGACAACCCCAATCCGGACAAACTCCAGGAGCTGCGCCGCTTTGCAAAGAATTTCGGTCACACTCTGGGCGACACTGACAACCCGAAAAATATAGCGAGGAGCCTCAACAAGCTTATTACCGGTATCAAAGATAAGCCTGAAGAGAATGCTATCGAGATGATGGCGCTCCGCAGTATGTCCCGTGCCGTCTATTCCACCGACAATATCGGCCACTATGGTCTGGCATTCCAGTTCTATACCCATTTTACCTCTCCCATCAGACGCTATCCCGATATGATGGTGCACCGTTTGCTGACAAAATATCTCAACGGAGCCAAATCTCAGGACAAAGCCTATTACGAAGAGAATTGTAAATATTGCTCTGAGAGGGAACAGCTGGCTACCGATGCCGAGCGCGCCAGCATAAAGCTCAAACTCGTCGAATTTATGCAAGACAAGATCGGGCAGGTATTTGATGGTACGGTCTCAGGCCTTACCGAGTGGGGTATGTATGTGGAAATCGAGCCCACCAAGATTGAGGGTATGGTATCATTGAGGGAATTTACCAAGGACTACCTGGTTTTTGATGAAGAAAAATACCAGATTGTCGCCAAGGCCTCCGGCCGAAAATTCACCCTCGGAGACAAAGTCAAAGTGCGCGTCCTCCGCGCAAATCTCGAACAGAAACTCATAGATTATGAGTTGATTTGGGAAGAGAAGTAGCCGTTGGCTGTTGGCTGTTGTTTGTATTAGATTGATTGGTAGAATGAGAAAAAATATATTACAGTTTGTCCTTTTGATATTCGTTTTGTCCGCGTGTACTGAGAATAAAAACAGACTCAGTATGCTAAACAATATTGAATCCTATATTGATGAAGAGCCCCAAAGAGCATTGGCCGAATTAAGGGAAATAAAAGATAGTATCGGCGCTTCTCCAAAGCTTAAAGCCAAACATGCCTTGTTACATTCTATTGCATTGGACAAAAACTACATAGATTTAAAAACCGACTCTATTATTGCTCCTGCTGTAAAGTATTATCTCAAGAAAGGTTCCGGCTCTGAGAAACTGGCAACATGTTATTACTTGGGGAGAATTTACAAAAATGCCGGAGATTATAATAAAGCCATTATAGAATATTCGAAGGCGGAGCAACTGGTTGATCAAATAAGCCCTAATAAAACAATAGGCCTACTATACATGGGCATGGCTGCCATTTATAATGCCGCCAGAAACCACACTAAAGAAATTGAATACGTACAAAAGGGATATAATGCATTTAAATTAATAAATAGTGAGAGAGATTGTAACTTATCTCTCGGCACTCTTGCTATAGCTTATAGCAATTTGAGAGAATGGGATATTGCAGACTCATTATTCAATAAATCTACCGCTTTATGTAGTAAAGACTCCATAACCATGCCTTTTTTCTTTCAAATTATGCGAGAATTAAGGTATTGCAACCGGAAAAAGATCCAAATAGCACAATTTCGCTATTAAACAGAAAATTTCATGATTATGGCAAGGCTCTCTCTGTTAAAGATTATTGTGTATATGCGTATGCGTTGGCCTTACAAGGTAAAGACAAAGAGTGTGATGCCATTTTGAATGCCATTAAGGACTCTAAAAACAATGAGTTTGAATATTGGCTCTATCTTATTAATTATCACAGAGGAAATTATCAAAATGCGATTGAGCTTCTCAATTACACTTACGCTCAATTAGATAAAGAAATTGAACAATACCTCTCAAATTCTGTTGAAAAATCACTTGGCGAATATTACAAGCAGCGGGAACATCTGACCAAAATAGAGTTTAAAAATACAATCTTACGGCTCGCTGTCTTTTTGTTGGCAATAATTGTCATTTCATTCGTCATCGTATTTCTGCTGATCAACAATAACAAAAAGCAACAGCGGGAGATCGAATTATATCTGAAATTGTCAGAAGATATTGCCAAGCAGCTGGATGATTATGAATCACAGCTCACATATCAGAGTGCGGAATTGAAAAGTTTGCAAAAAGCTTATGTCAAAACGTATAAAAAACAGTTTACTGATATTGGTGAATTGTGTCGGACATATCTTATCAAAAAGGAGACAAAAGATGTAAAGAATTCTATTTACCGAAAGGTTGAGCAAATGGTATCTCATATAGGTTCTGATGATCAAATATATTTTCAACTGGAGAGGCAAATTAATAAAGAACAGAATAATATATTGGTTCATCTTAAGGAAGACCTACCAAATCTTTCTAAAGAAGATATGAGATTTATATGCTATTGCATTATCGGCTTTGATGCAAACTTAATCTCTTTAATTCTTAATATATCTACATCTAATGTATATACAAAAAAATCCCGATTAAAGAGTAAAATCAACACATTGTCGTCCCCTCGTAAAGAAGAATACCTTAGTCTGATATGATAATCTGCTGTATATCTGACAATTAGTAAGCCCTTAAAACTATCTTACAACTTTGTCAAATCTTAACAGCAAAAGGCATTAATATAATGCATTGTATTCTGCGCATTAAGTGGCGCAAGGGTTGAAGTCATTTTGCAACTGTAAGATTTATTTTCTTACATTCGTTTTTGTATGTTTATATATCACTGACCTATAGACCATTATCCCATTCATGTATTACTGTTAATGTAAGATTTTTTAGGCGCAAGAAAGGCATTATTTAGAAATTCGTATAGTAATTTTGTTAATAACAAAATTACTACCTCATGAAACACTTTATTATTCTTTTTACCATTCTTTGTGTGGCACCGTTTCGTGTGTGCGCATCATCCGTAAACAACGAAGATCCAAATCTTCCCATTCCTATAATCATTGGGAGTTTGGATAGTATTATCCACAGAGCTCCTACAGCAATTCCAATAGAATGTTGGTACTATGGTGCAGCTAGTTCCATAATAGTAGATTGCCTGAATACAATAAATCATTTGGATATATATATTCTAAACGTTGATACCGGAGAGTTTAGTTATGAAGAAATAAGTTTAGCATTTGGAGTAATGATGATTCCTTTTGCAAACACACCGGGATTCCACAGAATTGAATTTATAGTAAACAAAAATCAAACATTTGTTGGAAATTTCAATGTTCCTTAAAAAAGACTTTATAGGTTATTCTTAGCCAACTTCATAAAAATTATGAAGTTGATGATTCTATATATACCTCATATTATAACCATCAAAAAAAACTGCTTATGAAAAAAATAATCATCATTCTTCTTGTATTTACCTGCACTTTAAGCTCCTGCAACAAAAAAAATGATGGTATTGACAAAATCCAAGAAGAATTACAATCCGTTGAAAATGTTCCATTTTCATTTGACAAAGTTGCAGATCCTTCTATTTGGGCTAGTTTCGGCTCTCTAAAGGAAAGACAGGATGCCTGTCAAATGCCAGAAAATTTGCTCAAAACAATTTCCACCAAAAATCTTGTTGAAACATGCATGAATTATCCGCTATATGGAATGTATTTGGCGTATAACAATGAAATGGAAGGTATAAAAATTATCATGGATGGTTTTAATGGATTTGCAGAATTAGAAAAGAGAGAAGATGCTGCGATTGAATTATTAAACTACTATGAAAAAATTACAGCGGTGTACACAAATTTCTTGACAAGCAATTCTTATGAACAAGTTAGACCGCTACATTTAGGCTATTTAGAACTGATATTAGCATCTGATAAAATTCCTAGTCTATACAATGACGTTAATTATAAAAGACTAGAAGAGCTAATGCAGAGTAACTTGCATATAAAAATTAAAAATCCCGAGACTTTTAGCATACTGAGTGTAAGCAAATCATTGCTTTTAGGCGCCAAAATAAAGTTAGAGAAGTACCCACTGAATTCTAATGACTCTATTATGCTAAACAATTTTTTAGAAAGTGGGGGCTTTGTTAGTGATCCTACTGTTTACACTAAAATTTCTGATATCATAAAGTAAAACAAATATGAGACTTATTTTTCTAAACTTATTCCTTATATTGTCAGCGTTTTGTGTACAAGCACAAACATATGTTACAGTTTACACAAAATTTGGTACCCCAATTGAGGGTATGATAAGAACCGAAATGACTGCTCAAGAAAAAGCAAATGCATTAGACTGGGTTGCCACTTATTTTCGCAACGCAATTGTTTTGTCCGAACCCACTAGACTATATAATTGCCATAGCTATGCGTGGAATATGGTAGACGGAGGTATAACATGTTGGATTAATTCATATGATAGATATGATAATCCAAACCTCAGCAAGTATTGGGATTATAATGAATACTATGTATTGACAACTGAGAATAATGCCACAAAAATACACTATTACAACGGAGATCATTCGGCAATTCCTTCTCCAACAGTACCAGGAAAGTATATTTCTAAATGGGGGTCCGGTCCTCTTATGTTACACGATCCTGATGACTGCCCATATTCACTGGATAGAAATTATTATAAAAACAGAACATACTATAGTGGTGCACTTGAATGCTCCGTAATGAACAGAAGTGTTTACATTAATGAAACTGCAAATTATTATATGACGTATGTAGTCCCTGTACCAAATGGGTGCTATTTAGATTATATATGGAGTGTAACAGACAATAAGGATTTTGAAAATATAATTGGCACAATAGCAACTATAACTATTTATGGGGATAACGCAAACATATCATTTAATAAAGCAGGTTTATACATTGTTACTTGTAATGTCCATACTAGCATAGGTGTATATTTGTGTTTACACACAATTGAAGCTGCGGTTTTATAATGATTGTATTGTATTAAAGAGAAAGTTTGCAATTAAACTATAAACTTCTCTAATTGTTGCCAAAATATCTATTATGAAAAAACTCTTCCTACTCGCTCTATTATTACTTTTTAGCCAATTTGCCTTTTCGCAGAATGGCTTCTTAAAAGGTAAAATAGTGGATGCTGTTACTAAAGAGCCTTTGGCGGGAGCACATTTGTTTATTAAAGACACCAATAAGGTTACAGTATCAGGGAGTAATGGAGAATATAGCATATCGCTGCCATTGCACACAAAACTGCATTTGCAGACTACATTTGTCGGATATAAACCCTATGAGTTTACAGTTCGTTTAAGCGGAGAAAGCAACATGGATATCCTAATGGTGCCGGACAATGAACTTGAGGGGGTTTATGTCTATGGTGCAAGGGTCGATTTTGGGATAAACAACACTCAAATGAGTGCTATATCGGTGCCTATTGAGCGCATGGAGACCGTACCGGCCCTTTTTGGCGAGGTGGATGTGATGAAGGTTTTGCAAAAATTGCCCGGTGTACAGTCGTCCGGAGATGGAACATCCGGAATTATTGTCAGAGGTGGGAATTATGACCAGAATCTCATCACTTTGGATGGCAGTACTCTATATAATTTAGAGCACCTGAAAGGGTTTGTCTCTGCAATAAATGCATATATGATAGATAATTTGGTGCTCTATAAAGGCGGTTTCCCCGCAAGGTACGGGGCAAGGATTTCAAGTGTCGTGGATATCGGGATAAAAGAGGGAAATTTTGAGAGAATCAAAGGAAGTGTCGGGATTGGGATGTTGTCTTCCAAAATTCAACTGGAAGGCCCTATTTGGAAAGATAGGACCTCTTTTAATGTAGGAGCGCGTCTCTCTTATTTTGATGCAATCGTTATGCCTGTGTTGAAAAAAGTATATGATAAACCGGAGGGCCTGAAACCCTATGCAAACATGAATTTCTACGATATAAATGCCAAATTAGTACACCGGTTCTCAAATAAAGACAAAATTTCCGCTGTATTTTATTGGGGTAAGGATGTAAATGATTCCGAACCCACTGAGAGTGCGCAGGTATATTCATATATGAGAAAATCCTACGACAATAAAAGAAGCAATAAAACCGAAAATCAATGGGGTAATTTGGTCTCAAGTTTGTTTTATACGCATAAAGGTGATAATGGTTTGATGATAAATACCAACCTCAGTTTCAGCAGATATGATTACAGGCTGAAAATTGCTTCAGAAATAAATGAGGCTACCACAAATAGCATTACCTCTGATACCCTATATAAGTACACCGAAAATTCTTATATCGGATATAATTCAGACATAAATGACATTGCATTGGCGACAGATCTGATTCTCAACAAAGAAAAGCATAGCATATGGTGGGGTGCGAAAATATCATTACAGAAATATGGACCTGTAGTCGATGTGTTCAAAGATAGCTACAAAAAGATATGGGAGGAAAGGAAATATATCGAGACCTCTCAATATGTTGACACCCTTTTAGGAGCAAATTACTACATGAAGACATTTTCATTGTATGCAGAGGATGATTTTGAATTGAGCAAAAGGTGGAAAATGAACTTTGGATTGAGATACTCATTGTACGCCGTCAAGGATAAGTATTACCATTCATTAGAGCCGCGCCTCTCTTTGAGGTTCATTTTAAATAATAAAATGGCCATAAAAGCATCTTACTCCCGTATGGCGCAGGGACTACATCTGCTTAGCAGCACTAATCTCGTTATGCCGGCCGACATCTGGGTGCCTGTGACAAATAATATTCCTCTGATGACCTCCAATCAATGGGCACTAGGGTATAACTACACTTTATTCAATGGTGTCGATTTATCTGTTGAGGGATATTACAAGGCAATGGATAATGTTATGGAATATGCAGAAGGAGCATCCTATACCAGAATGAATGGGGATTGGCAGGAGCAGGTTGTGTTGGGAAAGGGTAAAGCATTTGGGGTGGAAGTGTTGTTGGAAAAGAATTTTGGGAAAAGCACCGGATGGGTTGGCTATACCTGGGCTAAATCTTTGCGCAAATTTGACGCATACGAAAATGTGTTAAATGGCGGTGAAGAGTTTTATGCAGGAAATGACCGAAGACATAATCTGAATATTGTATTTACCCATAAATTTAATGAGCATTGGAAAATATCGGGAAGCTGGACATTCCAAACCGGTCGCAGGGGAACAATTACTACAACCAGCATCTATGGTGGAAAACCAAATGAATATGATGCATTCGGATCGCTTTTTTCAAGTGAATCACACAAGAGCGGAGATATCGCATCAACTGACCCTGACAGACTGATCTATCTGGACAAATTTTTAAGATACTACACGCACAAACAACGCAACGGCTATGTTTTGCCCAATATGCACAGATTGGATGTAAGTGCAACCTTTACGGCAAAGACTTATATTGGGGATATTGATATATCATTGAATATATGCAACCTTTATAATAGAATGAATATCTCCAATGTCTATATTGGTTACCATGACAATCAAACTGTTCTGAAAGGAGTTTGTATGTTTCCTTTTATGCCATCTCTTAACATTGTACTAACTTTTTAGACTATGAAGAAGCTGAAATTCATCTATATATTGCCGTTACTTTTATCAATGGCCGGTTGTGAAAAGATCATAGAATTTGATCAAGGCAACATATTGATTGACGGCATCACAATAAATGCTCTCGCTGTCAGTGATACTGTTTTTACAGCATCAATATCGAAAGCTTTTCCATTTTATAGTATGAAGGCTCTGGAAGGGGATGTTTTTTGGATATATGATGGTTCTTTAGAGGGGCAATATGAGCAACTCTATAAAGATTCTGCCTTGATTAAGGATGCTATTGTGCAACTCTCAGTCAATGACACTCAGCAGTATAAAATGACCTATGATTCGGACACATACACCTATAAAAGCACTTATATACCAAAAGGGGGTGACCGTCTTATGATGAGTGTTGAATCAATTGACTTTCCTATTGCCAAATCTGAAATTCAGATTCCTCATTCTCAAAAGATAGAAATTATCTCATACGAAAAGACCTATTCCCCAAATAATGACAGAATTGTGGAGGGTGATATGTTCGACTATATGGGCCAAGATACAATTGCCCGTATAACTTTAAAGATATATGACCCTGCACAGTCGCAGAATTTCTATCGGCTCAAAGTGAGGGGATATGCCTTGAGTTATTATGATAATGGCGACTTGGCCTATATGCATAATGACATCTACACCTCTGAAGATGCCATATTTAAAGACGTACAACTGGATAAAGGTTACAGAGGTTGGCCGGCTTATTTTTCAAATGTCTTCTCAGATCAATTGTTCAATGGAAAAGAATATGAATTTACCGTAGAGAGCCGTTTGAGAAAAGGAGACCCCGGCACCAACCACATGGTAGTGGAATTGCAATCAATAACAAAAGAATTGTATTATTACCTAAAATCTACAATGTTATACCGAATAACCCCCCAAGACGCCTACACAGAACCCATACTGATTTACAGTAATATAGAAAATGGTTGGGGAATATTGGGTGGAGTAAATACGGACAGACATGTAATTTTGTTATAATTAAAACAAGCATTGCTATATTTGAAGCGCATTAATAACAATATTATAATAACATCATTTTAATGAGAATAAGACACTACATTGCCATACTCTTGTTAGCAGTTATTTTCTGTGCGTCCTGTGTCGAGACCATCTATCCGGAGTCGGTTGAGGAGGCGCCGATAGTGGTGAGTTGTATTTTGGACACATCAGATACACAATCGCTTTATTTGGCCTTTTCAAGCAAAGTCAGCGATGTTGATTATTTCAAAGTAATCGACAATGCTGATGCGGTGTTGAGAGAAATCAAAGGCAATGACACGGTCACTGTGGCCACATTTTCGTTTGAAAGCGATGGTATTTGGAGGACCAATTTCCGTCCTGTAGGTGGGAAGGAATATCAACTGCTGATAGAGGTTCCCGGGCAAAAGAGAGTAACCGCTACTACCCAAATGCCTCAAAAAGTTCATATTAGATATGGCATCGGTGCAGGTTACGGCCCTATAGAGGAGCAAGCATATCTCGCTTATGCATATCAGGTATTTATTACGCATAATACATTGTATTTGTCTATGTCGGGTAAGGATGACGAGGGGAATGTAAAAATTGCTAATAGTATTGCAACCGACCATACATTTGCAGATCTTTTCAATATAACCGGAGATTATTATGCACCTGATACTTCACAAGTCCGCGTTTGGTATACCACCGTCGTCAACCGCCCTTTTCACAAGCGATTTATCAGAATACCCGATACTGACAAATATCTCAGTGCACCTGATAAGTTCCCTGATGAATATACTACCAAGTGGTTTACAGTCTTTGCACAAGACGAGAATATCGACAAACTGAGTATTATGCAGGTTTCTGATGAATTGGATGCCTATTATAAGAGCGTTCTTACATATCAAAGCAAACACGATGTGACGGACAATCTGCTTCTTGTGTATGACAGAACCAATGTTTACAGTAATATAACCAATGCCCTCGGGGTATTTGGCGCTTATAACAAATATATACTACCATGGGGTCCGGAACAACTACCACCTCCACCAAGACCAAAATATTTAAGATGAAATACTACATTGCCGCACTATTGTTAATATTTTTCGGCTGCGGAAGTCTCTCCGCTCAGGAGACTGTTCCAATAAGGGATACCATCAAGCAGGCCACCATCGTTGACTCGAGGATAATGAGGCAGGAACAGGGGTTGACCACCATTCAGATAGAGGCTATCAAAGGAATAATATCCCCTGCAGGCGAGGGTGATGCTATTAAATTCATACAGACCCTGCCCGGGGTCTCCACCGGTGCGGAAGGCACATCCTCCTACTATGTTAGAGGAGGCAATGCCGGCAATAATGCCGTTACCCTTGATGGAGTTCCGATCTACGGCATAAGTCACCTCATGGGCATGACCTCAACTATTCCTGCGGAAATTGTAACTTCAGCCGACTATCGGGCAGGAGGTTTTGATGCGGAGTTCAACAATTTCACTTCATCGGTCGTCAATCTGAAGAGCAAAAGCGGAGGGTTTGTAAAGCCCGATTATTCCGCTTTTATCAACAATATTTTTGCGGGAGCTTCAGTCAATATTCCCCTTTCAAAGGAGAAGGCATCATTGCTGCTCTCAGGAAGATACTCCCCATTCCAACTCGAGTACAAGGCATTGAAATCCTTTCTCCCGAAGGAAAAACTCCCCTTTGATAAACTGCAGACCAATATTTTTGACCTCTACGGAAAGTTTTCATACAGGATTGATGATGCTTCCCGATTTGAGTTCTTTGCGTTTGGAACTGAAGATAGCTATGGCTTTGGAAAGGAGGATTTGTCCAAGAATTATCTCAGATGGGGCAATATTGTGAGCAGGGCAGCATACAGTCGAAGAACCAAGAGCGGCAGACTCTACGATGCCTCATTGGCTTACAACCGATTTACATCGGGTCAGAAGCAGGAAGTCCATATGGAGGGAACATTGAATGAATTGGCCATAAGGTCCGGTCTGAATGAGATTACATTGAACCTGAAAACCGAAAAGGAAAGGCACGGCCATTCTTTTATTACAGGACTGAAGGTGATGTACACCCTGAATACTCCGGGATCATCAAAACTCTATGAAGGAGAGGGCCTTAATGTGGAGAAAGAGGCCTATGTGAGGAATCCGCACCATTCGATTCTGAATACTCTCTATTTCCAATACTCCACCACGGCAATCAGGAACCTCTTTTTGAAGCTATCGCTGAAAGCTTCCCTATACGCTCCCGATCTCCAGTCGGAACTCCACACAGAAGGCGGGGTGTTGTTCAGACCCGAAGGAAGCCTCCTTGCAAGCTACATTTTCTCAAAATATCTCCAACTTGAAGCATCGGTGGACAGGACGGTGCAGTTCTATCACGTACTTGAAGGATTGCCGATAGGATGGTCGATGGACCTTATGGTCCCTGCCTGCAAAAAGAACAAGCCGGAGGAGTCAACTCAATTCTATTTCGGACTAAGCTCACGTCCGGGCAATCATTATCTATCTCTCGGCGGATACTACAAGTTTATGGATAATCTGGTCTTTTATACCGATGCCACTACTCTGTTCAGCGCTTCCCTATCAGGCTGGGGCGACAATATCGAGATGGGAAAAGGCACATCCTACGGAGGCGAGTTCATGTATCAATATACTACACCTAAAACTCATATCAGAGTTGCTTACACCCTCTCCAAAACCGACAGGACATTCGATAACATCAACTATGGAGAGAGTTTCCCCGCAAAATTTGACCGTCGCCATATATTGAATCTCGCAGCCTCTTACGGCGGATTCAACACCTCATTCACGTTGCAGAGCGGCCACTGGGAAAGTGTAAAAACCTCTATTTACCCCGGAGTGCTTCCGGACGGATCCCCCATTATCCTCGATTATTTCGGGCGGCCCAACAACTACCGGATGCCCACCTACATAAGATGGGATATCGGCTACAGCTTCAAATGGGAACGACAGAAGGTCAAACACTATCTGAATGTGGGTATATTCAACGTCCTCAACAGACACAATGCCTTCACACTCTGGTACGACTCCGAAAACAATAATTGGAAACAACTTTCGTTATTCCCGATTATGCCCTCAATAAGTTATAGGGTTACGTTTTGAGTGAAGTAAACTCGGAGTTCTGAGAGTTTGAAACAGAAGATTTTTATTTTATTTGTTAATTCGAATAGAATGGTTTACATTTGCAAAAGGATACGGATTGCGTATCCTTTTGCAAATAAAAACAAAAATGGCAAGTATCGAACAAACCTCATATAATTATCTCGAAAGATATCTCGGCAATATCCGTTCAAAAGGACGATATTCTTTTACCCTTGAAGAACTTCAGCAGGAGTTTAATATATCTTATCGTGCTTTAAAGCAGAATTTATATCGTCTCAAGCTTAAAAAAACAATAGCACAAGTTCGTCAGGGATTTTATGTAGTAATTCCGCCGGAATACTCCAATCAGGGAATTTTGCCTCCAACTATGTTTATTGATGATTTAATGAAATCATTGAATAAGCCCTACTACATTTCGCATATTTCAGCTGCTGCAATGTTAGGTGCTGCACATCAACAGCCTATGGCATTTACTGTAACCACAGAAACACCTGCGCCTCGGAGCATAAAAACTCATAGTTTATCAATTAATTTTTATTCAAAAAAAGAGTGGCCGGTGGAAAGTATTGTTCAAAAGAAAACAAACGCCGGTTATGTAAATGTATCTGTCCCTGAACTAACGGCATTGGATTTACTGGATAAGAGCCATGTTTTCGGAATTAACCGCATTGCAACCATTGTGAGTGAATTATCAGAGGAAATGAATAGCAGCAATTTGACAAAAATTGCAAGTCAGTTTCCAAACAATGCTGCACTACAACGACTAGGATATATTCTTGAAAATGTTGTTGGAAACGATAATTTAGCTGAAAGTTTATGGATAGTATTGAATAAAAGAAAATTTTCAACTATACCGCTTTCACCGAAAAGAGAAAAACGAGGAACTTCAAAAAACCGTTGGAAGGTAATTGAAAATATGAAAATAGAGAGTGATATATGATACCTCAGAGATATATAGATGAATGGAAATCCGTAGCTCCATGGCCTATAAATGCGCAGGTAGAGCAAGACTTGATTATATGTAGGGCGTTAGTTGAGATTTTTTCAGATGACTTACTTAGATCATCATTGGCTTTTCGTGGCGGTACAGCACTTTACAAGTTGTATTTAACCCCACAAATACGTTATTCGGAGGACATAGATCTAGTGCAAATTAAATCAGAGCCTATAAATCCCATTCTCAAAAGAATTCGTGAACGATTATCATTTCTGGGAACAAAAAGAACAGTAAACCAACACATACATAATAACACCATTATTTATCGATTTGAACCGGAAGACACCTCTGTTACAAGTATGCGGTTGAAAATAGAAATAAATACACGAGAACATTTTAATGTACTTGGACTAAAAGAAATTCCATATAAGGTGGAGAATGGATGGTTTTCAGGAAAGTGTTTAATAACAAGTTATGAGATAGAAGAGCTACTCGGCACTAAGCTCAGGGCATTATATCAACGCAGTAAAGGTCGAGATTTGTTTGACCTGTATTGGGCATTAACCAATTATACTATTGACAGTGATAAACTTATCAAATGCTACAACGCATATATGGAGTTTTCAGTTGACAAACCACCAACTCAAAAACAATTTATGGTAAATATGGAAGAAAAAATTAATGATGAGGAATTTCTTTCTGATATCCATAATATCCTAAAGCCTGATGTGGAGTATGATAACGACACAGCTTGGAAATCCTTGATAAAGTTATTGGAAAAGATTTAGCAATTTGCTCTCGGATTTGCTTATAGCCCTCAGGAAGTTTCAATTCTTCAATCAACCCTATGTGGAGGCGATGACTGTAATATAAATTATTCTTATATTATAGAACACCACTCATATACACACTTAGAACGAGATAACAAATAGCACCTGAGGTCTCTTTTGTTTAAGCGTTCTGTTCAGTTCTTTTTCTCTGCCGTTGCAAAGAGAGTTGAGCAGGGCGTGAAATTGGGGTCCGTGGTTTTTATGAATCAAATGACACAATTCGTGAATAATCACGAAGTCGGAAAGCTCCGGAGTGAGTCGCATAAGGTGGATGTTGAGGCTGATATTTCCCAATTTAGAGCAGCTTCCCCAGTTTGTGCGATTATTTCTTACCGTCACTTTACCGGGTTTGAAACCATATTTGGCTGCAAGCAGCTCCACTCGTTGCGGAAGATATTTTTTGGCCTCTGCACGGATTACCTTTACAATATCCTCTTCCGATATAATACCTTCCGCCGAGGCTCTTTTGAGCCTCTCGTATGGAATCTCTCCGGTAATCAATTTAAGGGGTTGGTAAGGAGCGATCCGAACTGCCTCCTCCTTCCTCTTTTTGCTCTGTTTTAGAAGCGTTGCCGCTATCCACTCCTCTTTCTCCTCAACAAAAGCGATTGCCCTCGAATAGCTGACGAGCCAGGGCATCGTTACCGAAATCCCGTTTATCGGGTGCACAGCCAGCCTCACTCTTCTCGATAGCCGGCTTTTTCTTATAATAATCTCACCAAGCCTCGGATGGATATATGTTTTTGACATCATTTGGCAGCCCTACAAAGAATCCATAAATTCCCCGAAACGCAAAATTTTCTCACTACTTGTTTTGTTGAAAAGCAAGTGTTCAAAATCCTTTTGCTTTTTATTCAAGTCAACTGTTTTGAGCAGCTCGGCTGTTACTTGTTTGAACTCTTGCAAATTGTGTATTCCACAGCGTTTTGAAAGAATGTCGTAATCAGGCTTTGACTGTGAAAGCAAAAACATCAAGTCGTAAAAATCACGTCCTTTGGCTCGAGTTAACATGGCAGCTATCTTCATGCTGCACAACACACCATTGGAAGGAACGGGAAAAGGGAAAAAGAATCCACAACCTTTGATATTCGTCATAACATTAGAGTATGCGATCACCTGATCCTGGCTTTCAATTTTTATCATAAAACGTTCTTCTTTATGACCGCTCAATCCCAAATCAAACAACAATTCGGGAAAATAAATATTCCTTCTAAATGCCGTCAGTTTTGGATTCTCTTTATCCCTGACTTCCACACGAAGGCCGGAACGTTCCAAAAATTGAACTACACTATTTGTCATTTCAACAAATTCCTCTTTTGAGAACTCTTTACAATCGAAATCCAAATCTTCGGAAAAACGATCTATTCCTTTGACCAAACGAAGATTCGTTTCTCCGATAAAAGCCATCTTTCGGATGCTTGGAGTAGATGAAAGATAATCCAGAATCATCAATTGCAAATACTCTTTCAGCATATATTTATCAAATCCCGAATCTCCGCGGATTTGAGCCGGGAAAAAATTTCTTATTTGTTCAATCCGTATCATAAATCATAAGCCTTAAAAAGTAACCCTACCCGATTGTCAAGCGCCTTGCTTTGAAACGTTTCGCAGTATTCCATCAGTAAATCCTTATTCAAATCTTCATGCATGAAATAATCATCCAAACGCAACTCCTCCAACTCCTGTTCCGTGTTATAGAAGGGATAGAGGTAGAGCAAATCCAACAAGGCCTTCTCCGGTGTGGCAAACCGTATGGTACGGTTGTCAATCATTTGCTTTAAATCATATCCGAACATCAGGTTTTCCTTGACGTTTTTGTAGGAGTATTCGCCGAAATCATTGGCGAAGAATGCTGTTTTCAGCGATGAGACACTGGTGAGCTGCACCACCGCTTCCGGTATTATCCCGTAGAAGGATAATGCTGCGTGGAGGCTTATATAAGATGGATGGTACATCCTATTGGCGAAATAGAGAGGATAATCAGGCTTGCCCTTATATTCAGAAAAAGCATAATATCCCTGTCTCAGCCGTATAAGGTAGCCTTTTTTCACCCAGCGTGTAAAGTTATTCCGGTCAAAATCGGGTTGCCATGCATATACCTGATGGATATTGAAGCATGCCAAATCAAATAGCTGCGCTCTAAATTCCAGATATGTCATTTTTTGATTTTATTTCTATTATGCTGCAAATATAATGCATTTTAGAAATAAAACAAAAGGTTTGTTACTTATATCACTTCAACAATATAAGCCCTGGAAACACTAAATTATAGCAGACAGATGTTGTTTGAAGACTATTTAGCAAAATAATACCCCCTAAACAACTCCAAACTCACAACTAAACCCGCATCCCGTAACTCTACACCCCTTACCACGTAACTCGTAACTCGTAACTCGCAACGCGCAACTCGCACCACTACCCACTACAGACTACCCACTACAAACTATTATATACTCCTGCAAAGAGCATCACGCCGGAGGACTTTTCAACTATACTGTACACGAATGGATGGTCGGCAAAGAATTCAATCTTTTTATCAGGTTGACCGGGAATAGAGGTGAATCCGACCTGTACTGCTGTAACGGCTGCCGCCTCTGTACCCCATTCAGTTACATTTATGCGAGCCTTCTGGATAACCGATCCGATAAAGAAATCTTTAATAGCGGGATGGGACAACAATTTGTCAAATTCAGCATTATTAGGATCAAAAGCACGACGAATTCCTAATGCATTCAACATATCTGTGAGCTCGTATTTATTCTCCGTCTCAAACTTAGGGAATCTTAGATGCACAAGGGCATCTGACGACATTGATGATAAGGCCTCCGACCAACTCTTCTGAGTGAGGGATGAGAGCAAACTCTCCAAACCATTACCGCCCTTTATGTCAGGCAGGATGATATACATGGCAAACTTACCATTTGCATATGGAAGTTCTACAATACCATTTTTTCCGATTTTTCCATAACGGAAATTCCTGGAAGCAACCATATAATCAACCTTCCTTGTTCCTCCTCCATCCAAATAGAAGGGTTTGGATTTCTCAATATCGTCACTGTTAAACATAGGTTTCCCTGACTCTTCGCTCCATTTCGCCTTGAAATAAAGCGCATTTAAAATAGCAGCAGCAAAATTATCAATAATGTCGCTTTCATTAAGAAACGGAAAGATAAATCCGTTGGTGCTTCTATACGCCCACTCATTGATCCGATCGACAACAACCTTGCGATTTGTAGCATCAATATACTCCACGGGGGCATAATAGACCTTTTCAGCTATATTGCGAAAAGCATCCTGAACACGGAATTCTTTATTTACAATTACCGCATCAGTCAGCTTTAATTCGACCTCCTTATCAAGCGCAGGTAACTGATTAAGTAGGAGGTTACAGTAGTCGTTCAGGGCCTTTTGGTCTTCACCATACCCCAAAGTGCTTATAATCTCCGAAGCCGTTTCTCCACTGGCACCGTTTGCGGTAATGGCAAGGGCATACTGCAAACTGAGTGGAGAATAGATGACGCTCGCTTTTTCCTGCTGGTAAAGGAGCTTTAAACTATTTATCGCAAAAGCATTGCCGGCACCGACATAGCCTTTTTGCTCTTCACTCAATGTCACTTTGGTTATAGGATCTTTCGGAGAGGGAGAAACAATATCAATGGGGTCTTTTACCTGCGGAACATCTTTTTTTTCACATGCTGCCAGACTAAGAGCAGCAATAAAGAGAACTAATAAAATTTTTACTCGTTTCATAACTTATAGTTTACTGAGATTTTGAAATAAAATAATGTCTGTCTAATTACATTTACGCAGCGACTCACCAAATACTTCCATCACTGATTAAAAAAAATGACACACCCCGCACCAAGTACCCCGCAACACGTAACACGCAACTAGCACCCCGCTCAAAAAAGTCCGAACAGACGGGCATCGATCCGGTTGGTAATGGAAGCAAAATCCTCCGGCCTGTTTTCAAAATCAAGATTATTGGCATCGATGATAAGTACTTCACCCGGATATTCCGATATCCATTTCTCATAGCGCTCATTGAGACCGCCGAGATACTCCAGACTCATGCTCTGCTCATAGTCGCGTCCGCGTTTCTGAATCCGGCTCACCAAATGAGGAATTGAGGATTTCAGGTAAATTAGCAAGTCGGGGACCTTGATCATCTTGACCATTACCCCGAAAAGGTCCATATAGGCATCAAAATCACGCTGAGAAAGATTGCCCATATCCTTGTTGTTGGCCACGAAGACATAGACTCCCTCAAATATGGTTCTATCTTGGATGATGACCTTGTCGCTGTTTGCAATCTCCATCAGATCCTTTATTCTCTGGGTGAGAAAATAGACTTCGAGATTGAAAGACCAGCGCGGAATATCCTTGTAATAATCTTCTAGATAGGGATTGTAGGTGACAGCTTCATATTTGGGCGTCCAGCCGTAATGCTGCGCCAACATTCGGGTAAGAGTGGTCTTACCGCTTCCTATATTTCCGGCTATACCTATATGCATTGCTCCTGTTTTTGAGACTACAAGATAGCACTATTTTTTGAATAATCCGTAGAGGGCACTTCCGGAACCCGACATTGAGGCGTATACTGCACCTCTCGCATAAAGAGCCTCTTTTTCTGCCGCAAGGCTTGGATATTTGAGGAAAAGCGACTCCTCGAAATCATTTTTGAGAAGGCCCCACCACTCTTCTACAGGCCTTTTGATAATTTCAGAGATAGAAATTTCAGGCTTGCGCGGGGTCACTCCGGCATAAGCTTCTTTTGTGGAGATAAAGATGTCGGGGTTCACAAGTTCGATACGATAATCATCCGGTAATATTTCCACAGGAGAAAGAATTTCGCCACGACCGGTCGCATAGATCGGACGATTGTATATGAAAAAGGGACAATCACTGCCGAGCGAAGCTGCGTGAGCGGCAAGTACTTCATCGGTAAGTTCAAGAGAAAACATCTTGTTGAGCAGAATCAGGGTACCCGCAGCATCGGAAGAACCGCCGCCGAGGCCGGCGCCGACAGGAATTTTTTTGTAGAGGTGAATGGCTACCGGCGGTAAGTCGTAAATATCTGCCAGCAGACGATAGGCCTTTACGCAAAGGTTATCCATAGGATCACCATCCAGCGCTATTCCGTAGAGGTGCATTGAAAATTTCTCTGCATAGAGAACTTCAAGGATATCGCAATATTCCGAACAGGGCACAAAGAGAGTCTCAATATTGTGAAAACCGTCAGGACGTTTCTCTATAATATTGAGACCCAGATTGATTTTCGCATTCGGAAAAAATATCATCTTATCTCAGTAAAAGTTCTTTCGCTAACTGCACTTCGAATAGCCACATTCCATACATACCAGACAACCCTCTTGATAGACGAGGTTTTTGCTGGCGCAATTGCCGCATTTCTGGCCTGTCTCATCACGGGTACCGTCGGGAATATAGCGTTTAAGTGCCCTCTCAACGCCATTTTTCCATGTGTTGATGGATTCGCTGTCAAGCTCGAGTCCCTGAACGAGGTTGAGGATGTCAACGATGGGCATACCGTTGCGTATAACGCCTGATATTAGCTTGGCATAGTTCCAGAACTCTTTGTTGAACATATGGGAGATACCTCCAAGCACACTCGGATAGCCGAGAGCATCAACGTAGTGGAAATCATATCTGGACTTGCCGCTCTTTAGATCCTTCTCCTTTACGATCCAACCCTTCTCGATGGATCTGGGGATAACACGGGTATCTTCATCCACGATACCGGTGAAAATCTCGTAAGGCTGTCCGTTGAGTTTCCCTACAAATGCAATCCATTTCTCAGATCTGTTGCGGAAACGGATGATGTCAGCCTCAAGTGTCTGAGGGCGCTTTTTGGGTTTAAGAACAGGTGTGTTGCTTGTTGCAACAAGAACACCGGAACGGCTGCCTTCACGATAGACGGTCATACCTTTACAACCCGACTTCCAGGCCGTTTTATAAACTTCGGCTACGGTCTCTTCAGTTATATCTTCGGGAAGATTGACAGTAACGCCGATGGAGTGGTCTACCCATTTCTGAATTTCACCCTGCATCTTTACCTTTGATACCCAGTCAATGTCATTGGCCGTTGCCTTGTAGTAAGGAGATTTTTTAAGAATCTCCTCCAGTTCATCTTCGTTCATTTCCATCACACGATCTTTTTCATAACCATTGGTTGTCGCCCAGGTCAGGAACTTGTGGTGGAACACGAAATACTCTTCAAAGCAGTCGCCCATGTCATCGGTATAGGATATTTTGACATTCTTGTCATTAGGATTGACTTTTTTGCGACGGAGATAGAATGGCCTGAAAACAGGTTCGATACCGGAGGTGGTCTGCGTCATAAGACTGGTGGTGCCGGTTGGAGCTATTGTCAGCATGGAAATATTGCGGCGGCCTGTTTTGACCATACGTTGATAAAGATCCGGATCTTCCGTCTTGATGCGGATGATCATAGGGTTGTTGATCTCTTTTGATGCATCGTATATGGGGAATGCTCCACGCTCCTCAGCCATTATCACCGATGATCTGTAGGCCTCCACAGCAAGTGTTTTCTGTACCTGAACAGCAAATTCTATAGCCTCCATGGTGCCGTATGTAAGTCCCAAAGCCGCCAACATATCTCCTTCAGCTGTAATGCCGAGGCCTGTCCTGCGTCCGCCAAGTGATTTTTTACGGATTTTCTCCCAAAGTTCAAACTCGGTCCTCTTGACATAATCATCCTCGGGATCAGCTTTAATTTTGGCCATGATCAGGTCAATTTTTTCCATCTCGAGGTCAATAAGGTCATCCATCAGACGCATCGCCATGGCGCAATGCTCCTTGAAGAGAGGAAAATTGAATGTGGCCTTGGAGGTGAATGGATTGTCAACGTAGGAGTAGAGGTTGATGGCAATCAGACGACAGGAATCATAGGGACAAAGGGGAATCTCCCCGCAGGGATTTGTGCTGACAGTCCTGTAACCTTTATCGGCATAACAGTCGGCTACGGATTCCCGAAGAATGGTATCCCAGAATAGAACTCCGGGCTCTGCACTTTTCCACGCATTGTGAATAATTTTTTTCCAAAGCGATGAGGCATCCGTATCCACGGTTACCTTCGGCTTTTTGCTGTAAACCGGATACTGCTGAGTATAATTGCTGCCCGAAAGAGCTGCACGCATAAAGTCATCATCTACCTTTACGGAAACATTGGCTCCGGTTACCTTACCCTGTTCCATCTTTGCATCGATAAAATTCTCAGCATCGGGATGCTTGATGGAAATTGTGAGCATAAGTGCGCCTCTGCGGCCATCTTGCGCCACCTCACGGGTAGAGTTGGAATATCTCTCCATGAAAGGAACTACACCTGTCGATGTTAGAGCGCTGTTGAGCACTGCGCTACCTGTAGGTCTTATATGAGAAAGGTCGTGCCCCACACCACCTCTGCGTTTCATAAGCTGTACCTGTTCTTCGTCAATCATCATGATGCCGCCATACGAATCGGCAGGATGCTCGTGTCCTATCACAAAGCAATTGGAAAGCGAAGCCACCTGATGGTCATTGCCGATACCGGTCATCGGACCTCCCTGGGGAATGATATACTTGAAATCCTTGAGCAACTCAAAGATCTCCGAAGCTTTCATCGGATTGGGATACTTCTTCTCTATTCTGGCAAACTCCGCTGCCAAACGCTTGTGCATATCGGCGGGGGATTTTTCGTAAATATTGCCAAAAGAATCCTTTAGGGCATATTTGTTAACCCATACATTGGCGGCCAATTCGTCGCCCTTGAAATAAATCTTACTGGCGGCAAGAGCTTCATCAAAAGAGTACTTCATGATTGACATTTGTAGTAGTTAGGTAAGCTAAAAGGGGCCGAAACCCCTTGGGCATTATTCCGGGGCCAATAATGCCTGTTTACATATGTAAATTCAGGTACGCAAGTTACAGCAAAATGCATAGGCCTTTCCTATAATATCAACATAGTTATCAACAAAGTTATCAACAATTTTAACAAGACCCTATCTTTCTTACTATTACATTGCTGTTACACTATTTTTTGTAATTTTGTGAAAATTCCTAAATACAATGGGCACATCTCGTACTGAAATCTCATCCATCGGTAAAGAAACCTTCATTGATCGTCTTTTCGAAAACACCGGATACATTAACGAACGCACAATAAGGCTCTCTGAAAAAGGCGAGTGCTGCACTTCTCATAAAATTCTCCTCGAAGGAATCAATTTCGACCTGGTCTATACCCCTTTTAAACATCTCGGATACAAGGCAGCGCTCTGCACACTTGGAGAAGTCTACGCTCTTCTGCGCCAGCCGGTCTCACTCTCGCTAAATCTCGGGCTTTCCAGCCGCTTCTGTGCTGAGGATGTAACCGATCTGTGGTCGGGCTTCGTGGCCGCTGCAAAAGAGCACGCCGTAAAACATCTCTCCCTCGACCTCAACCCTTCGGTAACAGGACTCTGTATCAGCGTATCCTGCGCCGGTGTTCAAAAAAAGGGCATCATAGCCAAAGTGCCGGCACCCAAAAACATGGATCTGATTTGCCTTTCAGGTAATATTGGTGCCGCATATATGGGACTTCACGTGCTCCAAAGGGAAAAAGCATCCTTTATCAATGAGGGATCTCAACAGCCCGATCTCTCAAAATACAAACATATCCTGGCCGCCTACCTAAGTCCTGAAATCAATCCCTCTATGGTGACAAGATTTGTGAAAGAGGAGCTCTATCCCTCCGCAGGACATTTCCTCACCAGAGGTCTGGGCGCGGCAGTCTTGGATCTTGTAAAAGATACCGGATTCGGAGCCAAAATTTACCTCGACAGGATACCGGTATCCTCACAGAGCCTCGAAATGGCTCAAGAAATAGATATGGATATGGTTACCGCCATAATCAATGGAGGAGAGGACTACAAATTCATCTTTACCGTGCCTATTGAGAAGCACGATGTAATCAGAAAGGATTTTCAGGATTATGATGTCATAGGACACCTCGCGCGTCCAGAAGTCGGTGCAGTGCTGGTAACTCCCGACGGTGCCGAACTCACCATCCGCGCACAGGGCTATGAAGCCTCAAAGGATTAGCAGCAGTTTCTTATACAGTTGCTGCAATGTGAGAATTCACCGCGAAGGCGTCTTTCCACCAAACTGAGCATCCTTTCGCGGAGTTCCGTATTGGAAATTTTCTCCAGCACTTCGTATGCAAATGCCTTCTGCTGAAGGATACGGGCTTCCGCCGCGGGTATGCCTCTCGTGCGCATATAGAAGAGTTCATCTTCATTTAGGCGGCCGATGGTTGCTCCATGGCTGCATTTCACATCATCAGCGTAGATTTCAAGCTGGGGGCTGGTATATGCCTTCGCCATGTCGGAGATAAGCAGATTGTGGTTGGCCTGATAGGCTTCTGTCTTCTGAGCATCCGGTGCAACATTGATGCGGCCGTAGAAGCGGGCCACACCTTCATCATCCAGTATGCCCTTGAAGAGTTGGTTACTGTTACATTCGGAAACAAGGTGATTGACGTGGATATTGTTATCCATCAGCTGCTTGGAGTCGGTAAGATAGAGTCCTGCAAGGTCGCATTGCGCATGCCTTTCATTGAGGTTGAGAAGTATATCGTTGCGTATGACTCCTCCATGGAGTGATAGGAACACCATTTTCAGGGAGGCTCCAAAGGATAGATTGACCTCAAATGAGGTGCTGTGTTCCGCATTATTGTGCTCGTTCTGCATAATGTAAAACTCTGCGGACGCATCTCTTTCCAATGTTATGGAGACCTGCTCCGTAGTTCTGAACTTGTCCGGTGAAAAAGTGTGGGAACATTGGACTATCCTGCCGGAGGAGCCTTTTCCGAAATGAAAATCCTGTCGAGAGGAGAGGTGCTCTTTGTAGGATTTGTGGCGCACGGAGATGATCTGAAGCATCTCTTTCATCACCTCACCCTCTTCGAGCCGAAGGGAGAAGGGAGTTTTGCCTCCCCGTACCTTTCCGTTGATAATAAAGAGCTGTCGTGTCTCTTTCAAAGGCACTTTACATCTGAATTCGCCGGTAAAAGCGGGTGCGTATATGTAGTTCTGTTTCATTGTCAGTTTATCAGCCAGTCGTAACCCCTTTGTTCGATTTCCTGCGCAAGTTCGCGGCCTGCACTTTTGATGATACGTCCCTTATAAATGACATGAATGTAGTCGGGCACGATGTAGTCAAGCAGACGCTGGTAGTGTGTGATTACGATAGTCGCATTTTGAGGAGTTTTTAGGCGGTTAATTCCACCTGCAACTACACGAAGCGCATCTACGTCTAGTCCGGAATCCGTCTCATCGAGGATTGCGAGTTTCGGCTCGAGCATTGCCATGTGGAAGATTTCATTACGCTTCTTCTCCCCTCCGGAAAATCCTACGTTGACGCCTCTGGAGGTAAAACTGCTGTCCATTTCCACATAAGCCATCCTCTCGCGCATCAATTTAAGAAACTGTGCGGCACTCAGTTCAGGAAGTTCCTTCCGTTTGCGGTGCTCGTTTATTGCTGTCTTTATGAAATTGACATTTGTCACTCCGGGGATTTCTATCGGATATTGGAAACCAAGGAAAATGCCCGCCCAAGAGCGCTCTTCCGGAGAGAGTTTGAGCAGATCTTCACCCTCGAAGAGGATCTCTCCTTTCGTCACTTTATAATTTTCCTTGCCCGCAAGCACTGCAGAAAGAGTGCTCTTACCGGAGCCGTTGGGACCCATAATGGCATGCACTTCTCCCGGCCTTACCTCAAGGTTCACACCTGTGAGGATTTCACGATCATTGATAGAGGCTTTGAGCCCCTTTATTTTTAGCATAATGTTGTCGCTGTTCATATATTATCTTTTTTTTCTTTTTTATACAATTTGAACCAGGTATAAAGTGAGGCCAGACCATTGATGAGGTAAAGCGCACTCACAATCGGCATGAAGATGTGGCCAACCGAGATATGAAGCACTATCTGAGTGATGTTGACAAAGAGCCAGACAATCCAGCAATCCCATTTCTTTTGAGCCGAAAGGAATTGTGCCACAAGTATCAGTACCGTAACTAAGGCATCCAAATAGGGTATCGGATCCGAAGGAAATAGTCCTACAAACCATCTTGTGCCCAGCTGACGCAGCAGCCATCCCCAAAAGATTGCCAGAACGAATACCGATGCCATGGTGATTATCCTCTGACGCCATGTAAGTATCGTCACCTTGAGAGATTTCGGGTCTGAAGAACTCTCCTCCCCCTTTTTAGGATGTGTCCACCTGTAATGACCCAAAATATTTATTCCAAGAGATATCGGCTGAAGAATGAGGCTGGCATAGAGATTTTTGTTCCAAAACATCAGGAACAGGAGTGCCGTATAGAAATAGCCCACCCAGAAGTTATACTTGCTGTTGCGACCGGCAAGAAAGACACAGGTCAGACCGAATATCGAGGTGACAAGGTCGATAAGCAACACCGGCACATCACCGGCGATAGTAAAAAGGGTATGGTTAATTATTTCCTTAATCATCCTACACTTCCTTCAAGTGATACCTGTAATAGTTTCTGGGCCTCAACGGCAAATTCCATCGGTAGCTGATTGAGTACCTCCCTTGCATAACCGTTGACAATAAGGCCTACTGCATCTTCCTCCGGAATACCTCTCTGACGGCAATAGAATAGTTGATCTTCGCTGATCCGAGAGGTAGTAGCCTCGTGTTCCACTACGGAACTTCGGTTATCGCACTCAATGACGGGAAAGGTATGAGCTCCGCATTTATCACCAAGCAAAAGAGAGTCGCACTGGGAGTGGTTGCGCGCTCCGGTTGCGTTAGGAGCCACCTTCACCAACCCACGGTAACTATTCTGACTGTATCCCGCAGAGATGCCCTTACTTACAATGCGGCTGACGGTATTTTTGCCTAGATGGATCATCTTGGTGCCGGTATCGGCCTGCTGGCGGTTGTTTGTCACGGCCACCGAATAGAACTCCGAGGTGGAGTTGTCACCCTTAAGTATGGTGCTCGGATATTTCCAGGTAATGGAGGATCCCGTTTCCACCTGCGTCCAGGATAAACGGCTGCCTGAGCCTTTGCATAGGCCCCTCTTTGTTACAAAATTGTAGATGCCACCCTTGCCTTCTTTGTCGCCAGGATACCAGTTCTGAACCGTAGAATATTTGACCTCCGCATCGCGCTCCACTATGATCTCGACTACTGCTGCATGAAGTTGCGCCTCATCGCGTATCGGGGCGGTACAGCCCTCCAGATAGCTCACATATGACCCTTCGTCAGCAACAATCAGAGTCCTCTCAAATTGTCCGGTGCCTTTTGCGTTGATACGGAAATAACTCGAAAGCTCCATCGGACACCTGACACCTTTTGGAATGTAGCAGAAAGAGCCATCGCTGAAGACCGCAGAGTTAAGAGCTGCATAAAAGTTGTCGCCGATGGGAACAACCGTAGCCAGATATTTTCGTACCAAATCGGGATAATCCCTAACCGCTTCCGAAAAGGAGCAGAAAATGATTCCTTTCTCCGCAAGGGACTCCCTAAAGGTGGTCTTTACTGAAACGGAGTCGAATACGGCATCCACCGCCACTCCGGCGAGCACATTCCGCTCGTGCAGAGGAATTCCAAGTTTGTCAAAAGTAGCTTCGAGCTCGGGATCTATCTCACCTGAAGTGTTCGTTGGCTTCAGTGCCGCATAGTATATGATATCCTGGAAATCGATTTCGGGAATATCGAGATGTGCCCATGTCGGCAAAGTCATCTTCTGCCATCTGGCAAAAGCCTTAAGACGGAAATCCAGCATCCACTGAGGTTCTTCTTTTTTACGGGAAATCAGACGTATTATATCTTCGTTCAATCCTTTGGGAATGAACTCCTGTTCAAGATCGGTTTCGAAGCCGTGCCGGTACTCTCCACCGGCAATTTCTTCTATGACTTTCCTCTCTTTTTTCATTATTTTAAAAAAAATCAACTTTTTTATAAAAATGATGCAACGTTTTTGCCATTTATTGCATCTATGTAATAGGTTTAGGTTTTAGTACACAAGGAAAGGGGTTTGATTCCGGCAGAGGATCAGCCTTTTTTTTTGTCCAGATACCTATCAATTAGCCGCTCGTGAAACAACAGCAGCCAGGTAACCTATCAATCCCACGCCTCCGGCGATGACCAGAATGTCACTCCAACGTATCACCACGGGATAATATTCAACAATAAAATTGCCCGGCATCTTCACAAGTCCCACCTTTTGCTGCAATAGACAGACCAAAAGGCCCAAAGCGATACCGACCACAATGCCCAATAGCGAAATCATCCATCCTTCCTTCACAAAAATCTTCTTTATCAGTCTATCATCGGCTCCCATCGACCTCAATATCTCTATGTCATCCCGCTTCTCGATGATAAGCATAGAAAGCGAACCGAAGATATTGCACGAAATTATTATCATCACAAAGAGCAATATGGCATAAATGGCGATTTTCTCATAAGAGAGAAGCTTGTAGAGAGACTCATTCTGCTGCTGCCTGTTTTTAACCGAAAAAGAGTCACCCAACGCTGCACTCACCTTCTTCTGGAAATCCGCAGTCACCACCCCGTTAGGAGCAATTACATCGGGATCCGCATATATCTCAACCGACGTAACCTCGTTATCATACTCAAGCAGGGAACGGAGGGTCTCAACCGGCAAGAACATATACTTCTTGTCGAAATTCTGATCAAGGGAGATGATGCCGCCCGGATGGAGCCTTTCGCTGCGAAGCGAAGCAAAAGGATTGACAGTCGAAACATCTACTGTTCTTGAAGGAAAATATACTTCCAAAGGTGAAACGAATGCTATCTTCAGGCCCAATTCCTGAGCAAGTGTACGACCGATAACTACCTGCTTCAGAGCTCCGAACTCCAGCTCGAAATTTCCCTCCACCACATAATCCTTAAGGCCGGTAGCACTTATATAGACCGAATCCACACCTCTCGCAGTCGCAACTATATGACTGTCTCCGTATGTGACGAACACATTTTCCTCCAGCACCTCGCAAAACGAGAGTACTGCGGTATCATGCCTTATTTCATAGAACCCTTCACTGTCGGTTGTGAAGACTTTACCCTCTGTGGGGGTTACCAGAAGATCGGGAGTATAACTGTTGTAAAGTGTACGTATGATGGAGTCAAAACCATTGTATATTGACATTATCACCACCAGGGCGGCACAACCTATGGCAATGCCCGCCGCAGAGATGCCGGATATGATATTGATCACATTGTGGGACTTCTTTGCGAAGAGATAGCGCCTGGCAATGAAAGTCGAGAGGTTCATTACTCTTTATTGTTGAGCAACTCGTCTATATGCTCAACATAATCAAGTGAATCATCTATAAAGAACGCCAGTTCCGGTACAACCCTCAACTGTTTGGCCACGAGGTTGCCCAACTCTCCGCGCAGACCTCTGTTCTGGTAAGAGAGGATATCCATTACCTTACGGCTCTTGTCGGAAGGAAATATGCTCACATATACTTTTGCAAGCGTGAGGTCAGGACTCATCTTCACTCCGCTCACCGTTACCATGGCCCCGTCAAAGGCAGCCATACCTTTACCCCTGATGATTTCGGCCAAATCCCGCTGGATCTGCCTTGCCACCATGCGCTGTCTTTTGCTTTCGTTTTCCATAACCTTTTGATTGTTTTTTATTGTTATTCGAATTTCAATATGAAATAGTTCTTCTTACCCTTCTGCACCAAAATATACTTACCGTCAAGCAGATGTTCCGATGTCAGCGTAAAATCGGTTTCCGTTACCTTCTCCTTGTTGATGGAAAGACCTCCGCCCTGAATCATCTTGCGACATTCACCCTTGGATGGGAATACGGATGTAGCGACCGCCAACATCTCAATAATATCCGAGGGTAGTTGCTCTCTACAAAGTTCAAACTGGGGTACTCCTTCAAATACCGAGAGGAATGTTTGCTCGTCAAGTGCCTTTAAAGCTTCCGAAGTGGCATTGCCGAAAAGAATGGAAGAAGCATCCACGGCATTTCGGTACTCCTGCTCCCCATGCACCATCACGGTAACCTCTTTTGCGAGAAGCTTTTGTAGGTTTCTCAAGTGTGGTGCCTGCAAGTGCTCGGCAACGGCCGCTTCCACCTCTTTACGAGTGAGCATTGTGAAAATCCTGATATATTTCTGCGCATCCTCGTCGCTCACATTGAGCCAGAACTGATAAAAAGTATAAGGAGATGTGTATCTTGCATCAAGCCAAATATTGCCCTGTTCTGTCTTTCCGAATTTGCCGCCGTCCGCCCTTGTAATTAAAGGACAGGTCATAGCAAAGGCATCTCCCGAAAGTTTGCGACGAATAAGCTCGGTGCCGGTGGTGATGTTGCCCCACTGGTCGCTGCCGCCCATCTGGAGTTTGCAGCCCTCATGTTCATATAGCCATAAGAAGTCGTAACCTTGAACAAGTTGATATGTAAATTCGGTAAAGGACATCCCCTCGCGTTCGTCGCCAGAGATGCGTTTTTTGACCGAATCCTTGCTCATCATATAATTGACGGTGATATGCTTGCCTACATCGCGTATGAAGTCCAGGAAGGTGAAATCCTTCATCCAGTCATAATTGTTGACCATTTTGGCCGCATTGGGTACATCGCTGTCAAAATCGAGGAATCCGGAGAGTTGGGCCTTAATGGCAGCTTCGTTGTGCCTTAGAGTTGCCTCATCAATGAGGTTGCGTTCGGATGATTTCATGGAAGGGTCACCGATCATACCCGTTGCACCACCCACCAGGGCTATCGGCCTGTGGCCGCAGTTCTGGAAATGCTTGAGCATCATAATGCTCACCAAGTGACCTATATGGAGTGAATCCGCAGTGGGATCAATTCCCACATAAGCAGATGTGCGCTCTTTCATCAGCTGTTCTTCCGTACCCGGCATTATGTCATGTATCATCCCTCTCCACTCCAACTCCTTTACGAAGTTCTTTAATATCTGTGTCATATGTTTCTCTCTGTTTTTGTTATCGTTTTAACTTACAAAGGTAGTTATTTTATACGGATTAAAAAACCGCTGACACCGTAAACGGCAACAGCGGCTATACCTGCGCAGGATGCTGAGAGAAAGGCATTAACCTACCACCCAGACCATCACGTGATTTTCAAAAACCATATATTCGAGTTCAAAATCCATCTCGATGCCATCCTTGTGTGTAAAAGTGGCTTCCAGTTCGCCATCATCATCAGGGCTGAATCGTTCAAGCTCTATTTGCTCTGCAAAATCGACTCCATGGAGGGACATTCTCTTGTAGATGGCCTCCTTAGCACACCAATAGATGGCCAGGTGTAGATTTTTATTTCTTTCGGATAGATCATCAATCTCATCCTCTGATAGAGCCTTGTTCTCTACTGCAGAGAAATCACGGTCGAGAGACTCAATGTCAATGCCCAGTGTTTCATCCGGGTGAATTATGATGGCCACAAAACGGTTGGTATGTGCAATACTGAGCTCCGTCGCCATATTCTGGAGGTAGGGGCGGCCGTTGTCGTGGTGGCCCAAATATACCTTATCCTCGAATATCTCGTTGAGAAGAGCTCTAACTGCGAGTTTCTCCCTCCTGCGGGCTTCGCTCTTGATAAAACTCAGGTCTTCGAGCTCATATTTGGGAATCGGGGACGATAGAGCCATAAGCTGCTCTTCAGTCTCAGTAACCTCCCACACGAAGATTTGTGCATCATTGTCAAGTTCTTTTTTAAGATAAAGTGCCATAGTTATGATATAGGATAAGGCATCCGCCGCCTCCTGAAGCGGGGATCGGATAAACAAAAGTGAATCGGATTGCACTGTATAAGGAGGAAGGCTCGGAAGAGCTTTCGTCCGGACATAGAAATTGACAACTCGGAGGTTCCAAAACAGCGCCGTTTAATTGGTTAATCAGTTGAGATACCAGGATTCGAACCTAGACAGACAGAACCAAAACCTGTAGTGCTACCATTACACCATATCTCAGTGAACTGCAAAGGTAAGAATAATTTAAATTAATCAAAACTATTCCACCTTAAGGAAATGCAGATGAGAATAAGCCACTACAAAACTAAGGTTGAAAGCTAAAGGAAAGAGAGAGCTATACGGTCGCAATTTATTCCTTCTCCTTCAAATCTATATATATATTCAATTTCGTTATTTTATCAAAAGAGAAAGTTGTTTCGGTGTTGTCATAATTTCTGTGCTTAGAATTATAATTTACGTCATAAATTTTATTACCCAACTTATCTCCTTTTTCTTCATAATTCACATTGAATATATCTTGATCTTTCCGAATTTCTAACGGTATATCTCTAATTTTAAAAGTTGCTATTTCATAGTCATTAGCTGTCGCACCGGTCCATTTGATCATAGTTCGATCTTTTTCCAATTTAAACGTTCCGGAAACAATTTTATCCCCGGCAGGATTGAACGTGATGGTAAAATTACCCTTATGTCTATCTTTTATGTCTTCACCGTAGCTGATTTGATAATCAAATGAAGCGGTAAAAGTGTTGTTATTGAAACTTCCCTTAGCATAATAGGCAGAAAATATTCCCCCGGTTGAAATTTCCACATTTGATGCAGTGCCATTAGATACACCTTCTATAGAAAATTTAACAGCGGCACGAATTGGCTTAAAACTCGTCGCTTTTACAATGCTAAACGTGGTTTTAATGTTTTCGTCAGTATATCCCGAATAAGCAACCAACAACAATAGAATAGCTTTATCTTTTTGCAGTTGTTTCAAGCCGGTTATAGATAAGTCGTTCTTTCCTCTATCAAGAAGTGTAAAGACATTCCCGCTCTGCATCTTGTAAACGTATTTTGGTGCGAAGGAGATTTCGTCAGTCTTGATCTTCAGCGTGTCAGTATCTTTAAAATCGTCATAGGACAAGTTGAGCTTGAATATTTTTGCCGATATACCCGGATAGTGATTATCGAACGTTTTCAGGGTATCCTCTTTCGAGGCGATATTCCACGTCTGAACCCCTTCGGCAGCCAGCAAGGAGGATTGTTCGAAGTCGGAATAAACCTTTCCGTTAAAATAATCATTCAGGAAAATGGGATACATTTCTGAAACGCTTTTAGAAGAACCACCGTTTATGGCGGAAACAGGCTCCTCTGCTCCTTCCGATATTTTTTTAAATATCTTTGACAATATCGTTTTGTCGGTTTGTCCTATCATCGACTTTACGAATGCCGACATACCGTAACCATAATGTTGCGGATTTTCATTTGCTCCCTTATAAATACCTTTCAGCGGCTCCATGTGGTGCCCCTTGCGTGTTGGAGACGAGTATGTTTTTCCTGCCATAATCTCTTCAAACCAAGTGGAGGCAGCCTCCTCAAGCCAGTAACAATTGCCTGCGCTGACAGCTTTTGTAAAAGCCCATCTTGGATCGTACAAAGCTTGAACCAAATGGAATAACTCATGTCCGGCTGTGGTCTTCATCATTGTCTCGTCAGAGATATAATTGGCATTGAACGTCATATATCCCCTATTATTGCCCAGTTTAGATGGAACAAATTCACCCAACATATTCTGGTTAGAGCCCTGTTGTTTATATAAATTGACCTTTAGCGGCCAGTTTGTGCGTTTTGCAAACGAGAACCCCAAACTGACCAATTCGTTGTAAGCTTCTTGCAAATAACCCTCAAGCTTTAAAGCGTCACTCTCTTTGACCTCTTTTTTATCGTAATATACAAGGAACTTGCTTTCTGCGCGAGTGGATTTCGTACCTCCCCTAGTGGGCGCGAAATTCTTTACCAACCCGAAGGTGAGGTCGATTTTTTGGCCTTTGGCATCATTATCGGGTGTTGGGGGTTGAAGCTCGAACACATATTTTCCATTTTTAAGAGTGGACTCTACGAAGGAATAATTCAATTTCGTTTTCTTTGACGACGGAACAAAGGATTCTTCTCCCAGAGCCATGAAAAGGTTCTCTCCGGCATCCTTGTCAGGAGTCACTGTTATGATTATAGGTTTGGAAAAATCTGCGGGTAGCCCTGTTACGGTATAGTAGTCGGATGCCTTGTTTGTGCCGAAAACATTTTCGGAGGTTTGTTTCTTCAATTCCATCTTGGTATCGGAAGAGAAGCTGCCTGACGGTATTTCAATCTCGATGGTGTTGCTCTTGATTGTGCCGCCGCCTGCTCCGACAGTTGTGGAGGATACCGGTGCTTCTCCGGCAAACTTCTCCGCCACGCCATCGGCCTCATAATAAATTTCCCCAAGTCCAAAGTACGACTTATCGGTGATGAAAAGGCCGCTGTGCAGGTCGCGCAACTCTCCATCTTTGATCCTTCCCGAATAAATCAACACAGCATTTGCGCCGGTATTGTCGTCAAATAATATCTCTGTCGACGCATACAGGGTGAATGCATCCTCCTGTCCGCTTATGACCACTGAATAGGTATTGGAATAAGAGTCGCTTTCCAATTTCAGCATTGCGGTGAAATTGTCGTTATTTTGATTGCTTATAGTCAGCACTTCGTCCTCATATTTCGTTCCCGGAGGATCATCATCATCAAAATTCGACTTTTTCATAGTTTGATCATCTGCCAGATATTTTCCCTCAATATTGGGCGGATTTGTGCCGTAGTATATGGGCATGCCATTTCCCTTAATGATTTTCATCATTTCGGGAGAAACAATGCTCTTTAACTTCTGATTTAAAACAGCCTCCTTGGAGTCACCGATGTCTCCCGGACAGGCGGTAAGCAACAGGATTGATGCTGCCAACAAAAGGTAGCTGAACTTTTTCATTCGATCGTTTTTTCTTTATGGTTAAGTGTCTGGAACCTTTAATATAGTTCTTAATCTCTCATTTTAATCCTTGTCTTTCTCATAGACTTGCGGCTCTTTTCTGCTGCAAAGCCCATCACATGGCTCTCTACGGATGCTTCAAGCGTGCTGCTGAGCTTGGATTGGTCTTGAGCTGCTACTGCCTCAAGAAAATCCCGTACCAACGCCCAATCGCCTCCGCCATGACCTGAGCCCTTATATTCCTCCAATTCCTCAACTTCACTCGACCAAACTTTTGTCTTCTTTGTCCTGAAGTCCCATGACACAAACTTGCTCATATCTCCTTCAATAAAGCCATTAGTTCCCATAATTCGAGTACGGCGACCCCCCCAAGGCGTAAAGGCATCCATTGTAAATGAAGCTGTCTTGTCCTTTTCAAATAGCATGGTTGTAACGTAATGGTCCGGCTGATCATTATCGCATTGGAAAACACAGCGGCCATATTCTGTAGTGCGAAGTTTCTCTAAAATTTCCTCATCATCATTCCTATCCTTAAGGTCAAAGACTCCAAGATGAATTTTACGTCTCACATATATATCAATTGCCGAATATGGGCATGTACCTTCATGTGGGCATCCATCGGTACATTTGAATGGTGCACCCTCAGGCTTATTTTCTGCTTTGAATAAATGCAGCGACCCTTCTGCTGAAATGACCTTGCAAGGCTCATCCATTAGCCAACGTAAGATGTCGAGGTCGTGACAAGATTTTGCAAGAATAATAGGAGTTGTCTCCTTCTCTATCCTCCATTTGCCGCGAACATAAGAATGTGCCATGTGGGCGGATTCTATCGGCTCCATATGTTGGATGCTCACAACCTCTCCGATAGCTCCGGACTTGAGATATTCCCTCAATGCAATGAAGTAAGGTGCATATCTTAGCACATGACATACTGCCACTATTCCACCATGTTTTTCTGTCTGACGCAGGATATTCCTACACTCTCTTTCGGTTGGGGAGATCGGTTTTTCCAAAAGCACGTCATAACCAAGCTCCAAAGCCTTCATACATGGCTCATAGTGCAGGTCATCCGGAGTGGCAATTACTACAACATCGGCAAGCTTTGGTTGCTCCAAAAGTTCTTTAAAGCCTATGAAGGCATTTTCCTTCGGAATACCATGTTTGTTAATCATGGCATCCCTACGGCTCTCTATCGGCTCCGCTACGCCCACGATCTTAAAGTTCTCCGGATATCTTTCCGCATAAGCCGCATAGATTCTTCCCCGATTTCCGGCTCCGACTATTATACCCGTTATCCGCTTACCCCCCGTATCGGGCCTCAAACTGCGTAACGGATAATGAATCAGCTCTTCCGGTGAAAGCTTTGCAAGCTCTTCTGCAGACGGGGCGGTCAAACCTCTCGCCATCGCAAAGGGGTCTGTAATAGCTAAACCTGCCGTTACCAGACCTATACTCTTAAGGAAATCTCTTCTAATCATAATATCTCTTTTAGTGTTATTATCATCATTGTCTACAAATATATAAAAGGTTTCAAAACCTTGCAACCCCTTTTGGATCAAGAAATCAAAAACTCCCTCCCGCCATTACGGCGGGAGGGAATTTTGGTTTAATGAGTTTTGTCTGTGGTCTCTAAGGCGCCGGAGTTGATTCAACTGCCTTAACCTTTATAACAGAACCGGTATTATCGGTATATACCGCATATACTTTGTTCGTTGTATTGACTTTATTAACCGCAGCTACTTTTGTGCCGCTCTTTACCGTTATATCCGAATAGACTGTTTCCGTCGGATTTCCTGCAACTAAATGCTTGACAAACAAGTTAGAACCGGCAAGACCGGCAACTTCACACTTATGCGATAGACTATGGGGAGATAGAGTCCCTGTAATACCACTATGATTAATGAAGGCTGCGGCATTTCCGTTAACCTGAATAGTAGCTGTGCGATTTCCATTGCTATCTTTATAAAGAGCAACAACATTAGTTCCGTCATATTCTAAGTCATATAACAAATGCTTATCAGATGAAGAGGATGAAGCGCCTCCGCTTGCTGTAGCAGTTTTTATGACTATGTTGTAATCTTTAGAATTTCCACCCATCCACTGTTCCAGAAGGTACTGATGTGCTATAATGTAATAATTACCGGCTGCACCCACAGCGATAAAAGAACCTTTACTATAATATTGAGAATAATAAGATGCTCCACCATAGGAATCACGATATCCGTTATATATAAGAGTCTTTTGGAATGCGCCGGTAGTATTTTCTGAGTACATAATATCCGGATGATTGGTCCAGTCTCCTGTATTTCCCATAGTATCGGTATAAGTAACATGGGCATAACCGGCAGCATCAACATCTATATCAGGTTTTGAACAAGAGCCTCCATAATTTGTTTCAATATAAACAAGTGCAGTCCAGTTCGAGCCATCAAATTTGGTATAGGCAATTTTACCCCCTGTAGTGAATACAACATGAGGTTTGTTGGTTCCGTCGATTGCGATGCGCGCTTCCGTACCTGCTCCTAAAAGGGTTTCACCCGACCAGGTGTTTCCATCTTGCGTGCTGTTATAATATACATTTCCGCTCTTGGAGTAAACCACACCTATAAAGTCGTTGCCGCCGTCGGCATGCATCAAATCACCCGTAGGAGGTGGAGCCGGAGGGGTAAATGTATTGTCGGTAAAATAGAGCTTAGTTCCATTCCACAAGGCATATAGATGATAGGCTTTACCTATCTGCAAGGCTGAACTGCGTGCCGGCTTGCTATTATCGGAAACATGGTTCGTTCCTCCTGAAGATAGAGCATTCAATTTGATTTCCGGAGTATTGACGGCTTTGGGCATCACCCACTGTGCTAATTGTACGGTACTTCCGGTAGGGATAGTTACAGTTCCGGCACTTGAAGGGGTTACCGTAGCATCTGCAACCTGTTTTCCAATCAAATCGTAATGAGGAGCTGTAGTACCGCCCGTATAAGTGTAATACCAAGAAGTTCCTCCCTCATTTGTCAATGTGGGAGTAATAACAAAGTCCGATCCTGAACTATTCTTGAAATTTAGGCATTGCAATACTCCCAAATGATTGAAGTTGATGGTAATTGGACCTACCGGAGGGATAACTGCAAATTCGCCCGATACAGGCACATTGTTTAACGCCGTTAATAAACTAAAGCCTACAGGAGAAACATTCACATTTATCTTACCCCCAAGAGCGTCTAAAATATACGGTGCCCCGTGAAGTGCGTAAATAATGAAGTCATAATTTGTGTTAATTCCTGACGGAACAGTGACGGTAAAGGTAGCTTTCTTTCCGTCCTCGGAAATAGTCTGCGAAGCCAATGTTACAGGGGTTCCCTGCAAAAGCGTGGTACCGCCTTGCTTAAAGAAGAAATTTATTACATCTCCCGCTTTCCATTTAACGATAATATCCAGTGACCCTGCATCTTTTTCCAAGCTTAGACGGGTTTGTGGTGATTCATCTGGTACGGATGCCGTCATAACAAGTGTTTGTCCTTCCGTCTCCGGAGTCGGCTGTTCGTTGTCAATCTCATTTTTGGTGCATCCTGTGATAATAAGAAGCGCCGATGCTATCCATATAAAATATTTATTTCTCATATCTCTGTTCTTTAATAAGTGCATAATTACCAATCCTCACCTTCAAAATCACCCGGTGCATTACCAAAACCACTTCCCTGAAGGATGTTCTGAGTCAATTCAATTTCGACAACTTCGATTGTCGGGGAGGCGTATTCTTCCTCCGTTTTGAATTCTTCCTTGTTCATAGTTTTTATTTTTTAATAGTTACTGTCATGCGTGTCCACTAAAAGTTGCGGACGATTATTATAAAATTTAGAAATTTGAATTAAAGTTAAATAGAATCAAGAGCATCGACAGCCTGTTTTTAACCACCGTTAGGATTCACGTAACAGTCGGTATGATTTACGTAACAACCGGTCTGTTCTTGAGTGAAAATCGGCGAGATTTTCTGTCTCTACTTTCTCCAAGCAGTACACACAAAAACACACAGCCAAATACTTGTTACCCCTACAATGGAACAAAAAACGGCCAAATATACCTATGCAATGGAACAAAAGTTACATATTTTTACCCCTGCAATGAAACATTTTACTTATATTTGCGTTTGAATCTCAAATAGTTATATAATGTTTAAAAGAAATATAGAAACTCAACTGCATAAATGGGCAGAAAATCCCTCTCGCAAACCACTGATTCTGCGTGGTGCAAGGCAAGTAGGAAAGACAACCGTAGTAAATCAATTTGCGGAAAACTTTGAAAATTTCATTTCAATTAATCTCGAAAAGTCTGCCGCTAAAAATCTTATGGAGAGCGTGGATGAAGTGAAAAAATTGATTCCGCTGCTTTTTCTTTATGCCAATAAAACACAAAAAGAGGGACGCACTCTGTTGTTTCTAGATGAGATTCAAAACTCGCCGCACACAGTCTCATTACTGCGGTACTTCTATGAAGAAACTCCCGAGATTTACGTCATTGCTGCGGGATCACTTTTGGAGACAATGCTCGACAAGCATATTTCATTGCCTGTGGGACGAGTGGAATATATGGCCTTTCATCCTTGCTCTTTTTCCGAATATTTAGTTGCCCTAAATGAGAACGGACTCTTGCAAGTGATTGATGAGAAAAAGAGTGTCAATATATTTCATCAACCACTAATAAATCATTTTGAACGTTATGCCCTTATTGGCGGAATGCCGGAAGTGGTTGCCCGTTACGCTGCCGACCGAGATATTGTCGCCCTTGGTAAAACTTATAACGAGCTATTGAACGCTTATAAAAATGATGTGGAAAAGTATGCTGAAACCAATGCGCAAGCTTCAGTTCTTCGTTATATTCTCGAAGAAGGATGGGCTTTTTCGGGACAAACCATCACATTTGGTGGTTTTGCCGAATCACCCTACAAAGCCAGAGAAACAGGCGAAGCATTTCGCACACTTAGTAAAGCGATGTTATTGGAATTAGTATATCCTACAACAAATACGATAATGCCTGCTATCTCCGACCTTAAAAAAACGCCCAAACTTTTTTGGCTTGATGCCGGCTTAGTGAACTACGCAGCAGGCATTCAGAGGGAATATCTGCTTCACAAAGACTTGATTGATACATGGCGTGGCGCCGCTGCAGAACAAATTGTCGCTCAAGAGTTGAAGGCTCTCTCCAACGATGTGGGGTTCAGACGAAATTATTGGCGTCGAAACAAGCGTGGCAGCACAGCTGAAGTTGATTTTGTTTGGATTCAGGATGGTTTGGTCATCCCCGTAGAGGTGAAAAGCGGACACAACGCCCATCTAAAATCAATTCATCAATTTATGGATGAAACCAATCATAATGTTGCTGTGAGAATTTGGTCGGGTAAATATAGTATCGATGATGTCAAAACCAATGCAGGAAAGAGTTTTAGATTGATTAATCTCCCCTTTTATTTGATTTCAAAACTACCCGATATTATCAGAAACATAATATAATGAGAGATTAATTTTCGGCGTTAATTATTAATTTTGTAAACTAGCCTTTACTGTAACGAATAGCGGTTGAAATGTATGCCTTTTTAAAACGGATGTGCCTTGTTTGCCTCTTTGGTCTCGCCTTAATTCCCATTAAGGCGAGTGCACAGCATTTGCCTTATATCAACTACAACACGCACAACGGTTTGCCGCAAATACAGGTACAGTGGTTATATCAAGACAGCAAAGGCTATATTTGGATAGGCACGAAAGGAGGGTTGGCAAAATTCAACGGTTCCACTTTTCAACAATTTCTTCATAACGAATATATATACGGTATGGGCGAGACCCTAAATGGGGACCTCTATTTTGTAACGCTCTATAATATCTATAAAC
>Ga0208040_1000349_pt1 | contig 57462 bp, 38 predicted proteins | sample AD_UKC083_MetaG_FD_184431 | JGI IMG/M metagenome (GOLD analysis project Ga0208040, IMG submission 184431) | Active sludge microbial communities of municipal wastewater-treating anaerobic digesters from USA - AD_UKC083_MetaG (SPAdes) (version 2) | ecosystem: Engineered > Bioreactor > Anaerobic >...
ATTCCTCCATTTTTGGAAAAATGTCTACCGCTGTGCGCCAGGCTAACGAAAAACCAGAGCCCGACGGACTCTGGTTTGACTTTAGTAGCGGGGAGTGGATTCGAACCACTGACCTCCGGGTTATGAGCCCGACGAGCTGCCTCTGCCGAAAAAGATAAAGACCCGGCAGAGGGTCGCTCTTTGCCGACAGAACAAGGATTATTTGCCATGGAAACCTTTTGTTTTCGGACTTTCCCTCCAAAATTTCCTCCAAGGTCTTGTCAGCTTATAAATAATGTTGTGGTCCACTTCAACGCCTAGCAAAGAGTAATAAATTTCCGGGGTACAGGTATGCGCCGAAAAAGAAAAGATACCGGAAGCATCGTGCCCGGCTCACTTTGCACGGCAATTAACAAAAGCCTCCATGCTCCGTGGCTGGTATGGGTTGTGCCCTTATCCCCTTCCCCTTGCCCAAACCTTTTCCCCTGCATACCCAAATGATGTATGAGACTCCACAAATACATTGCTGCATAATTTTTCGGATCTGGCTAAGCAAGAAAAATCCTCTACTAGCTTTTTCTTCAAAATTAAACCTAGTTGCCAAGAAATCCCAAACACCAAGCTGGCACCCAGAAGTATAGATGGCAAATCCGTTCTAGATATGCTCAAGGATTTCTATGGAAGCGCTTGTGGCTATATATGGCGAGTATGGTTGCAATTCTAGCTTGTTGGTTTCTCAACTCATAGTCGAACATAAAATTATTGAACTCAAATCCAATATTAAAGATAGGGACATTCTCTATTTGAATTGGATTAAGTCGCAAAGGAACGAAATTATCAAACTCCTATTGATCAGCGGAAGAACATCTCTACGACAAAACACAGTCGTTAGTGCAATCATTTTTATTATGTGCTGTGCAGGGTAATTGCAAATTGCCTTTGACCTGTCAACCCATTTTTAGGCATTAAGCACTTATTTGTCTTTGGCAACCAAACCATAACTGGGGGCATGTTAGGATTGTAGTTAGGGTTTATAATTATTTACGGATTAATAAAACGAGGGAGTTAAATTATGAGTTCAGGTATGTTAGGAAGGTATCTATTAGGACGATATCGAATTGATCAACATATTGCATCTACAAATATGTCCGATGTGTTTCTCGTGTGGGATATGAAACGAAATGTTAATCTTATCATGAAGGTATTAGATAATGATGATCCCGCAATGTTGAGACTTTTCAGACGAGAAGCTCAAGCTCTTAAGAAACTAAACCATCCGAATATCGTTCCTTTTTATGGGTTATATCAAGAAGATGACCTAAATTTTTTTCTGGAAATGTTTATCGATGGTCCCAACTTGAAGGATATCCTGCGAAGAATTCCAGATCACAAGTTAAAGATTGAGGAAGTGCTCATTTTTATTAAGGGAATCTGCTCTGCATTGGGATATGCTCATGCAAACGGTATCATCCATTGTGATATTAAACCTGGAAATGTGATGGTCGATCGAGGTGGAACTGTCTACTTGGTTGATTTTGGAATTGCCAGGCACGCCAACAGCAACACTACAATGATGGCAGGTGCAGGAACTGCCAAATATATGGCACCAGAACAGATTACTAATGAAGTTGTAAGCGCTTCGACTGATGTGTATTCATTGGGTATTATGATATTTGAAATGTTGGCAGGAAAGCATCCATTCCGGAGTGAAAGTGGACAATTTAGAACGAATGGGAATTATTTACACAATTCCACCTTAAATTTACCTCCCCCGAATTTGCACGATCTGGCACCAGAGTTACCAATTTCATTGACGAAAGTCGTTATGAAGGCAATTAACAAAATTCCCGGTGATCGTTATTCTTCTATTCCTGTTTTTTTTTCTGCTATTTGTCAAGCATTGAATATAACTGCGGATTTAATTCCAGATCGCTATCAGGCTGATGCCGCACATTATTCGTCAAGCCCAACAAACACAACACCTATACTGACAAAACCTCTGTTTCATTTTTTAATGAAGTACAAAATCAGGATCGGGATCGCGTTTTTATCTACTATTTTGCTTTCTGTAATTTTTTTAGTTGGTTTAAAATCAGGGTTACCTGCCCAAATCTTCAAACTGGAGGGGGAACTTACATCGACTTCCAATGGTCAGTTGCAGCAATCGATAACCGGTGCAGCCACCTTTGATAAATTATCATTTACCAAAACGGGTGTTCAATTACCAACCACATCCAGTGTTAAGTATGAAGATATTGCAATATCAAAAAAAGATAACCAGATCATGATTAGAATTCCCGAAGGTGAATTTTTGATGGGCTTATCTCAAAATCAGATTGAGGATATCTGCAAAATTGATCCCTCCTGTAAACGCACATCTTTAATTCATTCTATGCCGACTCACAAAGTATTCCTTTCCGATTATTACATTTATAAACATGAAGTAACGAACGCCCAATACGCTTTGTGCGTCAAAGAAAATGTGTGTACACAACCACATAAATATAACTCTAACATTTATGATGATTATTATATTAATCCGATCTATAAAAATTATCCGGTTGTTTTTGTGGATTGGTATCAAGCGGACCAGTACTGCCAGTGGACTGGGGGAAGATTGCCCACAGAAGCAGAATGGGAAAAAGCAGCACGTGGTACTCAAGGGTACATTTGGCCTTGGGGAAATGATACACCTGCAGATCATTTAGCAAATCTTAGTTCAACGAATCTCACTACAATTGATAATACTACTGAAGTGGGATTTTTTCCTGATGGGCAAAGTCCTTATGGGATCATGGATATGGCAGGAAATGTGTATGAATGGGTTGCAGATTGGTACTCCGCAACTTATTATCACGAGGGATCATCAATTACATATGATCCAACAGGGCCTGAAAATAACGGAAGCTTAAAGTTCAAGGTGGTTCGTGGCGGATCATCTGCATTTGGTTCATGGGTTGCCGTCTCTGGTTTTCATGATTACGAGGACCCATCTGTATCAGGACACGCCCTTGGTTTTCGATGTGTTCAAAAAATCCCCTAAACACAAATGATTCGGAGGGACTGAAGTGTCACGGTTTTCCATTGGTCAAGTAATTTTAAAAAGATACCGAATTGTAGAATTTATCGCAGCTGGAGGAATGGGTTCAGTATATAAAGTTTATGACTTATCTATGAATGTATTTCTTGCCATGAAGGTGTTAAATGTTGATATAGAGGATGATCCTTCTGCAATTAAAAAATTTAAACGGGAGTCTAATGCATATCGAATTTTGAGGCATCCCAACATTGTACAATACTATGGATTAGAACAAACGGAAGATACGTTGTTTATGCTACAGGCGTATATTGATGGTGATTCCCTAAAGGCTATTCTATCAAAACCAGGAAACCATCCCCTCCCCCTTCCTGAGACATTAAGCATAATGAAAGCCCTGTGCGCTGCACTCGGATTTGCTCACAATGCTTATGAAGATGCTATCATACACTGTGATATTAAGCCTGCAAACGTTTTGATAGATCGTGGCGGGAATATTTACTTAACAGACTTTGGAATTGCCAGACATGCAGAAAGCAGTTCTACTACGATGGCTGGTGCAGGTACTCCTGCATACATGGCACCAGAACAAATCAGAGAGGAACCAGTAACCCCGGAAACTGATATTTATAGCCTGGGAATTTTATTGTATGAATTAACAACAGGACACAAGCCCTTTGTTGGAAGTGAAAAAAACTCAAGAGATAGTCAAAAATCAGTACAGGAGAAAATCCGCTATGCTCATCTCCACAATACTCCTACAGATCCCAGTCAAATTAACCCAGATATTCCTCAACCCCTCAGCCATGTAATTTTAAAAGCACTATCCAAAGACCCTGTCAATCGTTACCATTCCACACAGGATTTATTCCTTGCATTGTGTCAAGCCTGTAATACAACAATTGAACAAGTACCTGATCGCCTTAGCCAAAATTTTATGCAAAGGATTTTTGCAGACCGTCCACTTCCTGCTATAGATGGTGGTACAGTCCCGCCACCCGTTCCCAAACCAAAGTGGATGTGGATTGTATTTCCTGTTGTAGCAATTTTTCTATTGTTCATAATTAAACCCTGGGACGCAAGAGAGCAAAACTCAATCACCACTGAACCAGTTGTGACTGTAAAATCTGAAACAGCGACTCCATCCGCAGTGGTTTTGGATAAATCAACCGAGGTATCCGCAACAATCGCTCCCATTTGGGGAGATAAAAGGGTTTCTGAAAATGGTCAAATGATCATGGTGTACATCCCTGCAAGTGAATTTTTAATGGGATCCTCCATCAAGGACCCATATTTTGGAACCGAGAAGTTCAAGGATGAAACACCGCAACATCAGGTATACCTGGATAGCTTTTGGATTAGTGAAACAGAAATAACGAACTCCATGTTTTCATCTTTTGTAAATGAAACTGGGTATATCACAACTGCTGAAATTAATGGAAAAGGGAATGTAACCAGTTTGGATAGTGAAGGATTTGCTGAAATTAATGGAGCCAACTGGCGTCATCCATACGGCCCGGGTTCTTCAATTGTTGGTATGGATAGTTATCCTGTCGTTCAGATATCCTGGATTGATGCAAATGAATTTTGTAAATGGGCTGGAGGACGCCTCCCCACTGAAGCGGAATGGGAAAAAGCAGCACGAGGAGAAAACGGAAGTATCTATCCATGGGGAGATGCTTCGCTTACAGGAAAGATGGCAAATACGGCAGACAAAACCTTAAATTCCTCATACTGGTCGGATATGAGTGTTGAAGATGGGATCAAGTATCTTGCGCCCGTAAAATCTTTTGAAGAAGGTGCCAGTCCTTATGGAGTATACGATATGGCTGGCAATTCATGGGAATGGGTTTTGGATTGGTACGATCCTGATTATTATTCGTCGCAGACTGTTTGGAAAAACCCCCAAAACTCATCGTACTCAGAATATAAAGTTCTTAAAGGGGGGAGCTACGTTAATGGAAGAAAAAATGTTCGTTCTGCTCGAAGAGGATATAATGAACCCGATGAATCTTTAGACATTTATGGATTCCGATGCGTTCAGCCATAACCATGTGTTATCGATTAATCAGAGAATAATATTCAGCGAGGTGTTTTCTGGAATCAGAAAAGTCAAGGCCTAACATTGCTAATCTAGCTTGATCAAGTGCCAAGTAAGGTTCGATCATATTTGGGGAAGTATATATTGTAGAGAAAAAATTTTGATAAGCATATTTTATTTGTTCGTTTAGATCAATCAATTCTTCATCATCATAATTAATAATTATGATCTTATTATCTAAATATGCTCTCCATTCACTTTCTAACTCTGTTAAAGATTTACCATATACCCGTTCATATTCTGCATTGGAATAGATATTCTGAAGAGATTCTATCCCATAATGGTCTACAAGATATTTTACAAAACACCCTGCAGCATAATAATTTTCAAGATCATAATTTTGTCCCTTATAACTCAGGTCTTTATTAGAAACCTGTGGGAGTTTGTCTTTCAGAGAATATGACTTACAAAACGACTCCAGTTCAATATTACCCATATTCGATGTTACTTCTTTCCCAATCCATACTGCGGTTCCCTCACTAAGCAGAAAAGAATTGGGTTGCCCAAAGGTATTCCACATGTAATAGTGTGTCGCTTCGTGGGCAGCTAAATATTGTTGATCAATCCAATCGCCACTTCCATCATGCAGAATCATGATGTATCCATCTTTTCCGAAGCTATGTCCTCTAATATATTGATTGGGGATCTCAAAAAAATTTCCGGCAAGAAATATTTCAGGCGTTCTATGGAGGGGAAGGTTAAATTTCGTTTCAAGATATTGTTTTGCATTACTGAATAGATAACCTATAGCCTCAGGATCAACAGCAGGATAAGTTTGAGGCATGTAGTGCAGGTTGAAATCGTGTTGATATGAACTTAGAGGATAAGCAATCAATAAATCTCCCATGGATGGAGCGTTCAATAGCGAATATTCCATATTCTCAGGAAGCCAATCAAGCCCAGGACGTATGATTAAATTCTGCCCTGGAATAATTGCATTTCCGTGCATCCAATTCATTCTTCGCAATTCATCACTTGTCATCCCATATAGCATACCAATTGAATTTATTGTGTCGAATGGCTTTACCTGATGATAAATTGTTTCATTAAAGGTTGGTGTGGCTGTGATAAACACCGATTCGGGAGTTTTCAATTGCGTAGAGGTTGGCAGAAAATGATTATCTATTGTCTGTATTAATGTTGTCGGTGTATTAGTATCCCTCTTATTACCCGGATCATTCCTCACTGTTTTTGTGCGCAGGGGAATATTCAACATGGAATTATTGTTGTGATCTTGTTCATACGAAGACAGATAAATCAAACCAATAAATGCAATAACTAAGATTGAAATTATATATGCTGTCGCTACGCGTTTCCTGGTTGGTATGTTATTCATTGTGTAATTATTTCACCCATATCTCAAACTCTTTGTTTTTTATACAACTCGTCAGAGCCATACTGATCAAAGGATACTTGAGAAGGTACCAGAAAATCAAGGTATTCTCCCGGGTAATGATTGAATCAATCCATAATTCACATCCATGCGTATTGATGACAGCAGCAATATTCGAGCCTGTGGGACATAATCCTGCCCCGCAATAATAAATACCAGTCGTATATTGTTCTGGCTCATAATCTACTTGAATTAAGTATCCTATTATTTTTGATTTAAAGTATAATTTAAGAATACTCTTCAGGAGGGTTTGGATGAGGCTTGGAAAGTATGAATTACATGAAATCATCGGAAAGGGGGGATTTGGTACTGTTTATCGTGCAATCGACCTCACGCTCCAGCGGCCTGTGGCGGTGAAAGTCCTGCACGCCAGCTTGATCTTTGATGATAGCCAGGCAGTTCAGCGGTTTTATCAAGAAGCTCAAGTTCCTGCGCAGCTGGATCACCCCAATGTGGTTACCATTTACGATGTTGGTGAAGTGGATGGACGTTACTATATTGCAATGCGCTATATACCTGGAGGAAACCTGGCGACCAGGCTTAAGGAAGGTCCATTGACCCTGGCAGAGAGTATTTTGATACTTACAGATGTTTGCGCGGGGCTCCAGGTTGCTCATGATCACGGTTGGGTTCACCGAGACATTAAACCCGCCAATATTTTGTTTGACGCCAATGGGCATGCTGTATTAAGCGATTTTGGATTGGTTCGGGCTGTGCAAAATTCAACAAGCACGATCAGCAGCCAGGGAACCATGCGGGGAACACCTGTGTACATGGCACCTGAACTTTGGCGGGGAAAACCTCCCGCAAGCCCGGCAACAGATGTGTATGCCCTGGGATGCACCCTGGGTGAGATGTTGACTGGTTGTCCACTTTTTTCGGGTGAAACGCCAGATGTAATCCTAACGAAACATCTGCTGGATGGTCCGGATTTTGGAGAGGGATGGCCTCCACCAGGCATGGAAGCAATTGCCCAGGTCATTAATAAAGCAATCCATCGGGATCCCACACTGCGGTACCAGAACGCTTCTGAATTTTTATCAGCCGTACTGGCAATTGGGGGATCATCCATTCCGGCGACTGTACCGGAGAGAAAGCCACATCCCCACCCCAATCCTGGCAAACCCGCTGAAGCAAGAAAGAATAAGGGGCTGCTGGCACTTCTGCTCACATCCATTGTCCTGCTTGTATTGGGATTGTCCATAATGTTGTACTGGTTGGGAAAAGAACCTGCCAATCAGCCTGTATATTCTTCAACAACCTCTACTTTAACTCCAACAGCCACATATATAACGGGCACTGCTACCCACACCCAACCCCAACCCAGGCTAGCCGAATTAGGAGTAACCCGCGTTCGTTTGCAGGATGGCATGGTTGAAGGATTTATCCCCGCCGGTGAGTTCTCAATGGGCACCCACCCGGTGGAATCCCTGGGAACAGGCAGTGATATTGCACCCGTTCATCTTGTTTACCTGGATTCGTTTTGGATTGACCGGATGGAAGTAACCAATGCCATGTATCAAAGGTGTGTCAAGGATGGTGCATGCAGCCTTCCGTCCCACTCTACCGCTGAACAGGAAGCATATTTCCAGAATCAGCAATATTCCAATTATCCTGTTGTATCCGTAACCTGGAAGCAGGCATCTGATTACTGCCAATGGGTAGACGGACGTCTCCCCACTGAAGCAGAGTGGGAAAAAGCTGCCCGCGGGTCTGATAATCGTCTGTATCCATGGGGGAATGCGGATCCGCATTCCGGCTTGTTGAACCATGGCTATTCGGTTGGAAGGACTTCACCTGTTGGAAGTTATTTGGAAGGCGCAAGTCCATATGGCATACTGGATATGGCGGGCAACGTTTGGGAATGGGTTGCGGATTGGTACTCGCCCGATTATTATGCAAGCCAGCAGGAATGGTTCAACCCCGGGGGTCCTGAATCCGGTGAGCAGAGAGTCCTGCGTGGTGGTTCCTGGATGAGTAATCACTTACAAGTCAGAGTAACTTACCGGCAGAAGGATGACCCGGAGAATGTCAGCTTTGCTACTGGTTTTCGTTGTGTGAGAGATCATGCTGAAGTGGTCGGTACTGCAAATCCAACCAGCACCAGGCAGCCCCCTGTTCGCACATCGGTTCCTCCCACTCAGCCGTTGGTTCTGCCCCCTGTAGCAACCAGGACCCCCCTCCCTCCAACCATGGTTCCCTCCAAAACCCCGCTTCCTCCACCAACCAACACCCCACATCCTCCATCCAAAACCCCAACGTACCCTGTGACGCCCACCAACACTGTGCAGCCCACCAACACTGTGCGGCCCACCAGGACTTACATTATTACTATCCCACCCACAAGCAATCCCACGACACCTACACCTACACCAGGATGATCTCTCAGTTCATATTTCCCCCACTTAACAAGGAGTGTATCGCATAATGGCTGATTACATTCACATTGAACCAGAATTGCTCCGGGAGCTTGCCAGGCAAATGCAGTTGATTGCAGATATTTCAATGGACGACCTGGACCGGATGAAAGCGATGATTTATCAGATGTCATGGTCGGGAGATGACCGGGACCGTTTTGTGGCATCTGCCTCCCACCGAATCCGGCAGATCAATGAAAATTTTAACGAAATCTGGGGATTAGGACTGCTGATTCAAAAAAAACTGGCGCTATGGGAGGAGGTGGATTCAGAATTGGGCTTGCCAGCCTGGGAGGTGCTCACTGCAGCCATGGGAAGCGTGCTGGGCATCTCCACACTGGGAATTGTGGGGTGGCAGCAGCAGTATGACAGTATGCGTTGGGATGAAAAATTCCAAGAACTGGATACCATCAGGCTCCAGATTCTTGACCAGGAATCACACCTTGGGGCTGGACGAACCAGCGAGGATATCCAGGCGGAACTGGATGGGCTGGAGCGCCAGATTGCCCAGCTGAAAGCCGAACGGGATGCTGTTCAACAGAAGGCAGATGCCTGGTACAACCAGGTGATCCCCGATTTTCCGTTGGCGGGCGATAAAGAGGATGGGGTTCCATGGCGGGTGCGGGCAGATGATTTTGAAGATGCTGTCCAGGATTACGATTCCAGGCTGGCATCTCTTGAGCAACAGCGTCTACAAGTAAAATCCCTGCTTGAACTTAAGGAACGTGAAGCTTATCTCACGAATAGATTATTTGAATCAGGCATTCCACAGAGCACCACGCCGAACGACACTCTCAGCATAACTGGCGGATGTAAACATTATGTTGGCACCTTACGGGATATAACGGGTATGACCGGTGATGCCCACGCTATGAATGACAGCGCTTTGGCAGCTGGATATGAGGTCGGTGATTTACCTGTCAAGGGATCGATTATTGTATTTGAAAAAGGACATTCACACTCTGCGGGAGATGTTGGTCACGTTGGATATGTGGAATCGGTTACCCCGCGGCTGGATGGTGGATACGATGTGGTTTACAGTCATGCTGCCACCATTTACACCCCGGAGGGTTGGATTCGGGGACAGCATCGTCTGCTGTCAAATACGACCATCACCATACCTGCTGACGGATATCCAGGGACCAGTTTTATTTATGATAAGCCCCCGCTGTAATGGATACGGTCCTGCCCGGTGCGAAGGATAGCCGTGAATGTTTCAGGGTTCTGTTCAAGCCACTGCATGGTTAGAAAAGCGGCAGGTATTTTATAACCGCGTTGTTCCACCAGGAATGGGAGGTTAAATTCCTCAAACCGGGGAGACTCCGGTAAAATGCCAGTCTGGATGCATATCTCCAACAAGGCTAGCCAGGGCTCTGGCATGGCAAGCAACTGCTGCGCAATTTTTGGGGCTTTTTCAGGGCTGTAATTATTTTGATTTACCAGCCAGACTATCAATTGATCTTGTTCCAGTGTCATTTGATGGTTCCTTTCAGGGGTGGCATCCGCTTAAAATTGCCTTAAGGCTTCTTCAGAAAATGTGCGGGCATCCACCTCGATGGGCTGGTTGAAATATGCTGGAAAACCGTCTTCTTCAGGGGTTTGATAATCCTGCATATTTATTGCCCATTGTTCCCGGGTTTCCGCAGAGATACCAGGATAATTAATTTCCGGGTGTCGGACAGCATAATCCTGGACGGAATGCCTGGTTTCGTGAATCAGTGTACTGCACATCATTTCCGGGTCGCGGAAGAGAGCTTCATCTATACTGATGTAAGGAAGTTCATCAGGCTGGTAAAAACCCCGTTTGGGTCGATAGATGTAGAGATCCGCCAGGATGCCATCATTTAGATCCTTTTTGTAGATCTGGATGGCAGGCACTCCGTAATAGTCGGAAATTTGTTGGTGGATCTGGTTGGCAACATCCATCTTCTCCTGGATACTCAATGTTTTCCAGACCTCTGGATCCAGGCCGGGGATTGCATTAATATTTTGCCAGAGTTGCTCAATTGACATGGCAGCGGCAATCAGCCCGGCTGTCACAAATGAACTGGGGGCTGTGATAACAATCTGGGAAATTTTGTCAGCCCCCCGCTCGTCCATTTGTATCCACTGCTCAATTTCTGCACCAAGGTATTGGCTTAATGTGGTGAGTTGAAGGATGATTCCACCCATCTGTGAGCGGCATGTATTAAGCGAAACGAAGAACGAATCCTTGCTGCCACCCGTCCAGGAGGCATCCAGCTGGGACCGTGCCCGAAGCAGGGAGTCCATGGAATCCTCCATTTCGTTGATGCTGAGCTGCAGTTGGCGGTGGAGCATCTGTACCATTTCAATTTCCATACGCATTAGAGACATATACCATCTCCCTTAACGATATCGACATCACACGCAACCCATTCTTCAATTTTCATTTCCAAGAGCCTGACTTAACTGAATTGTTTGTTGGATAATTTCTATCAGCCAGGAGTGTCTCCTTATCTAAGAAGACAAGCAACCCAACCATGCCGCCGACCGCCCAGAAAGCATTCAACTAAAGCTGCGCCTGCTGCAGAAGGTCCATGGAATGCTCCATGTTCTTGATATTAAGTGGCGGTTGACGATAGAACATCTGGATTCAATTGATATCGATTTGAGTCATTCGCTGATCTTTTAAAAACAAGTTGGAACGATCAATTGGTTTTCTTGTTAACCATCCCCTTCTGGAGTGGGAGTGAATGTGGGCGGGATAATAATAATATAAGTCTTGGTGGGCCGCGGGGGCTTAGTGGGCTGCATAGTGTTGGTGGGTTGCACAGTGTTGGTGGGTTGCACAGTGTTGGTGGGTGTGGGGGGCGGAATAGTGGGGCTTGCCAGCGTGGGAATGGGCTGTGTGGCGGTTCCTGTGGGCGTTTGGGATGGACGGACACCGGGCTTTGGCGTGCTGGTTGCGGTTTGTTCTCCTGCTTCAAATGGGCGGGTTGGGCTTGCGGTTACAGTAGGCGGAAGCATGGGGGTGGCAGTCAACAGGGTGCTTGTTGGTTCAGCAAGCATCAATCCGGGAATCTTAAAATCCTGGTACATGGCAGAATCAATCTGATTCAGGACCTCCGTTGTACCGGCAGCATCAATTTTTCCGGACTGCATGGAGGTCAACACCCGAAAGGTATCTCCCGCCTGGATCTGGCAGTTCTTTTCAAAGCAGTCCACAATGAGGATCTGGCTGTCCGCGTGAAAGATGACTCCCATCTTGCCATAGTCATTGATCGCTTTTCCCATTATTGTTTCCACAGTGACCCGGATTTGTTTATCGGTCCCCGGTGCTTTCAATACCAGAACCGTGCCCCGGTGCAGATGAAGCACGGTTTCATCCTGGTTTTGCGCCAGGTCTGCGCCGCGAATCAACTGGATGATGGTGGGGTTTTCAGTGGTTCCATACAAGTACAGGAGATAATTTCCCGGCAAGTTGATGGAAACCAGACCCTGGTCGGCTTTCAGCGTAGCCTGGGTGTTAAAGAAAATACTGCTCCCACTTTCAAGATAGGCATTGGTGGATTGATCCAATATTTTTCCATCCACAAGATAAGCAGAACCGGGGTTTGGGGTAGGTAGAGGGGTATTATCACCACCACGGTCAATCAGCCACCAAACCGAACCCGTAAACACCAGGCAGATTGCCAGGCTGAGGATGATGGCAGCCGGGGTGCTGATTTGCAGCCGGGGAAGCAGGTTGCGCAATCCTCGTTTTCTTCCCGGAAATTCCACAATGACAGCGGTCACGTTATCATCGGCGTTTCTGCCAATTGCCAAATCCACCAGTGTTTTGGCGGCTTGCTCTGCAGTTCCACCCTCGGCAACCTCCAGAATTTCGCGGTTCTCCACAAAGTTCCCCGGACCATCCCGGCGACTTTTTATCAAACCATCTGAACATACCAGGATGATGTCGTTAGGCGTTAGCGCAAGACCTTGCTGGTTAAGTGCCTCCTCGCTGGATTCAGTGCCGCCTTTCAGGTATAACCCCAAATCCACCCGAACCCGTGGTTCGTGCCCAACAGACCGGGCAAGCAAGCCTGCATTGGGGTGACTATTGGCTTCCGCCTGGCTCAACTTCCCTTCCCGAATACGTTCGTTTGCCCACGTGTGATCGTATGTAATTTGTTGTACCTTATGATCCCGGATGAGATAAATTCTGCTGTCGCCAACGTTGGCAATATATAATCGGTTATCGTAGATTACTGCAAATGCCACAGTTGAGGACATATCCTGCTTACTGCTCAGCGTCTGTCCTTCATCAAAAACCCGGCGATTGGCTTCCCCGATTGCTTTTCCCATCATTTGCAGGATATCATTCCCGGTGTATAACTTGCAATACTCCACAATTGTATCCACTGTAAGTTGGGAAGCCCTCTGCCCAAGGTTTCCCCCCCCCACCCCATCCGCAACAATTGCCAGCGTAATCTTAAGCCGGCTGGCAGTTTGAATGTTTCCATAAAAATGACGATCTTCATATTCGCGGATTTTTGTTGCAGTACCAATATGTCCATATCCAAATCCAATCGGGTTGTTGCCCGAATTGATCTTGTTGGCAGAAGAATTCTTTTCGGATACTGCTGGGGTCTTCATGGGTACTTGGGGCATGATCATTACCTCTTTCAGTATATGGGATAAGCCAAAAACCAGGGTTTACGAATCTGCTTTAACTGCAACCTCTCCGCTGCCATAGGGTTTCAGGTAGTTTAAAATTTCCAGGATATCGGGACGATCGGCAGGGTTTTTCGCCAGGCAACCATTCAGGATGAAACCCTCCAGATCTTCCGGTATTTTGGGAGACTTTTTACGGATTAGTTCAGGATGGTCGTTTAATATTTGCGAGGTTAACGTCCGGGAATTATGAGAATTGAATGGGGGTTGTTTGGTCATGGCAAAATACAGGAGAATCCCAATTGCCCAGACCTCTGCTTTTGTAGGGTCAATCGTGGAAGCTGTTTCCGGAGCATTCAGGCCGCGGGCAACCCGGATTCGTTCAGGTGACATCACATATAAGGTCCCGGCTTCTTCCCGGTAATTTTTTGTACCTGCTGCAGTTCCGAAATCAATCAGCACAGGATCAAACGGTTTGCCTTTTCGCACAGGTGAACGGAACAATACGTTTTCTGGTTTCAGGTCGTTGTGGGCAATACGTTTGATATTATAAAGGTGATACAGCCCCAGGCATACATTCCCCACAATGTTGGTGGCTTCTGGGACAGTTAACGGCCCATATTTTTTGACATGGGCTGTCATTGTCCCACCAGATAAGTGTTCCATGACAAAATACCAGGGTTCTCCCGGTATTTCAGGTGCTTTGGCATAATATTCATTGATCCGCTTCCCGCGGTATTCGCGGGAAATCGGGTATACCCGCACAATCCTCTGGTGATGGAGTGTTGAGAGAAATTCGGCTTCGTTACGAATGGCAACTTTATTGTATTCGTCACGTTCTCCAGAAATACCAACCTGGCTCATTTTCAATGCGTATACGTGACCACTGCTGCCGCTCACCCTGAGCACCCACGCCATGCCCCCGCGGTTCAAATCCGAATCGAATGTAAAATTACCAATCCTCTGTCCTTTTTTTAAATCCGGCATGATGACATCCTCTTAGAACTCTGGATTGGAGGGATCCAGGCGGTTGTTCTTTGATGGTCGGTTCGGTTCAGATCGCTGACCCTGGTGATCTCGCTTTACCTGGTGAGTGACGCGAACATCCTGGCCTTCGTCTATATCTTCCATAGTCGCATCCTCATCTCGTTGGGATCGGGAAGAGGGGGCTTCAGGATTATCATCGAGAACAACAAATCGGAATTTCAATCCACCACGTTCCACCAAGGATAACTCCAAAATGTCGTTATCATTTAAATCAGTTTCGACAAATGGTTCCAACCGGTTTCCGTTCAGGAAGGTACCATTCGCACTATCACGATCTTCAATGAACCACTTTCCGGTCGCCTTGTCCAGATGAATAATACAATGACTGCGGCTGATGGTAGGGCTGTCAAAAATTAATTCGGCATGTTCAATATCCCGTCCAATGGGGGTTTCACCATGCAGGTCAAACTGGGTTCGTTGATCGGCTTTTCCACCTGCGATTAATTCAAGGCGCGCTCTGGCTCTCGTAGCGCTGTGCCTTTGGGTAATTCTATCCACCACGCTGGTTACAATATTTGCTGCTTGGTGTCCAATTTTTCCAACGGTCTTTCGATTAACCCACAAAAGGATCACTAAAACAAGCGAAACAATCGCCAGGATGGTATTCAATAATTGAGATGGACCAATTCCCAGTTTATAGCATGTTCTGGCAAGAGATCCTCCAACATTAGGAATCTTTCCCAATGAATCACAGATCGGGTTGCCTGAAGCCGAACTAACAACTTCAACAACGATGGATTTGGTTTCAATTGTCTCAAAACCAAGCTCGTCTTTTACTGCAATTTGCAGTTGCACAGTCGTAGTTCCTGGCGTTGTGAAACCACGAAGATCCCAGTTGTAAACCAGGTTACCCATTGCATCCACAATATCTGTATGGAATTCTTCCCCATTGATGACAAGTTTGTTGTCCACGAGTTTCCGGGGAGGATACCCATCAGCCCATACAATGGATGCAACCACTTTGGTTTCTGTTGGGGGGATGTTTTCCATATCTGTAATATTTTGTGTGGGAATCCGCCTGATCGGATCACCATTATTCACAGTAATGGAATTAATTAGGGGAGTTTGTGGTTCTGGAAGGACCGTAAAGGAAAATGAATCTTTAGCCGCGATCGCTGAATTCGGATCAGTGGTAATGGAAATAATCCGTTCGCTAATGGAGTTGGATGTTGACCTGTATTGGATAGTGTATTGTCGGTGAAGATCATTAATTTTTGAGATATAACTGTCCAGATTATCCAGTGAGTCAAATCGTATGTATTCCCCACCGGTCTCTTGAGAGATTGTCCTCAGGGCTGGATCATCTTTGTTAAAGAGGATTGAATAGAAGGCAATGCTTGATGATTTTGCTTTGTCAGCGATATTATTATCATAGAAGCCGATCTTATTAATTTGGATCCCTGGTGAAAGGAAGAGAACCAATCTGGGTTCCAGGCTTGTAAATGCCAAATTGAGTTGATCAATGGCATCATTTGCACCAATTAAACCAGTCGAATAATGACCTGAGCTCTGATAGGTCCAATTGTTGATTTGCGCAAGTGCAAGGTCTCTGTTACCAGTAAAAGATTGGGAGACCGTTGCGGTTTCTCCCCGCACAAACATCACTTCTATAGAATCCTTGCTGTCCAGACTGTTGATCAACCGTTGAGAAACATATCTCATTTCATCATTTATTGTGGCTCCGGTAACTCCCGGATTATTCAGCCCCGATCCCTCATCAATAACAAGTACGACTCGGATTCCACGCGTGGAAGGCTTGTAAGAAAAAGGAACATTTATATCATTTTCCTTGATGACCAAACCGCCTTCTTGTAGTTCCGAAATTGGCTTTCCCCGGCTATCAAGCAAATTTACTGCGAGGGAAATATCTGGAAATTGCTGCCATTCCACATTCACTATTTCAATCTGTTGAATGGCTGAACTGCTATAAGCTGGATAAGAAATAAATAATAATCCAAGAAAAACCAGAAGTATTGACAGGCTGTTGCAGATAAATGTTCTTGGTGAAGTTTTCATTGCACGGATCCTTAATATTGTATTGGTTTGATGCTAATACATTACTGTGAATGAGGAGTTAAAGGAGGAGATGTGGGTATACGGAATGTAAGCTGAACACCACCATATCCAAACTGGATGATGTCATTATTTCCCAATTCTTTGTAGTCACGTGGAGCCAATTCCACCCCATTTACATATGTTCCGTTTGCCGTATCATGAGCATATAGTTCAAAAATACCATTCCTTTCCAATACCATACAATGGCTCCGAGACGAAATGGGCTTTTCAACTGACGATTCCAAGCGCGTCAGGTCAAGATCAGGCGCTTGCCGCTTATCCGGCCGTCCAATTGTGAATGGGGTTCGTGTAATTGGATAAATGTCAGCATATTCACTTACAAGTGAAGGTTGGGTAATTTCCAGTAATGGTCCTGTCTGCATCTCCCTGGGTTTTGGCTCTGATTCTTGTACCGATTTTTCTTCGGTTTTTTTTGTTCGACTTTCAGAAGGATTCAATTCTACAAACGTCAAGCGTCCACCTTCGCCTGGTGGCCCAAAATCAATTACATCCCCATTTTCCAGTGTCGTTTCCTCATCAACTCGCCTCCCATTGACCCATGTTCCACGTTTACTAAGATCTTCCAGGATATAATGATTATCCTTAGCAAGCTTAATCACAGCATGCTGCCGCGAAACAACCCGCTGCCGGGATAATTGCGAAAGATCAATATCTACTCTGATTTGTGCAGAGAAATCATTCCGACCAATCAGGGTTGTTTGATGCAGAATATATTTATTCCCATTTCCTGCAACCAGATAGATCTCTGGTTTCGTGACGATTTTGCTTGTCACCAGGTGCAGATACGAACCACAAAGGATTCCAGCTTCTGCCAGTGTGGATTCTGGGGGAATTACCTTGGCTTCTTTCGTGTCCGCTCCAACCTTAAAGGTAACAGGCGGCTTGATAGATGACGGCAGGTCAAGTATCTCAAATAATGCATCCGTCAGGAATTGACATGGCACATTATCAGGCAGCATAAGGTCAATTTGCTGATTGGTGGGATACTTGACAGTAAGAATCACAAAAGCCATGATTGTTCCAGGAGATAGTTATATCTTCATTGGTTGAATAACTCGGTAATGGATCCCTTAAGGATCAGTGGGTTAATGGATGAAATGTAAACATTTCCATCTTCTTTTGGTGTTAGTAACCAGAGATGGTTTTCGCCCTCCAGAATTGTAAAACCAGAAACGCTCCCCTGATCATACGCATCCTGCCTGACATACAGTACCAGTATATTTTGGACAGGATTTACCAGGCTTTGTGAAAATGCGAGGCTAAACATTGAGTCCAGTTGATATTTGGAGTTCAGAATCCGGGCTGCGTCATCCGTACTCCCTGCCTTCCGCGCTAAGGCAATATCATCATCAATCAGTAACGCGGAAAGCTGCGCCTCACTGTATTGTTGTGTCAACTTGATTGAAAAATAAGCTGAATGCAGGAGTGCGGTTTGGTCTTTCACCATTATAAATTGGTGGACACCTGTCATTGGTACCATATGGATGATATGCATTTTCCGGGATACATGATAGTACAATTCTTCTGCCGGGAGATGTGGATATGTTGTTTTAATAATTAGTGTTTTTTGAGGTGAAGCACATGCTCCAATCATTGCCTGTACCACAGGGATTAATTCCAACTGACCTTGCTTATTTGCTTCTAAAAAGCCGCGAGATATCAATCCGCGCTCAGCCACTCCCAGGATCATTGCCAGATTATCTTCAGGTAATTCTGCAAATCTTGATAAATCGAGGCCAAGGATTCTTGGCAATTTCAGGTAAGCCAGTACTACGTAAAGTTCTTCCTGGGATAAGGCAATCGAGAGGGTTGATTTCTTTTCCATGATTTTTCCTTTACATTGGGTATGCATTGATTGAAATGGATTGACCTGCCTCAAAACTAACACCGATATCCATGCCGCAAGAAAACCTGGTCGCACGATCAGCCATATCCGAGAAATCTGGTGCTTCAGATGGGTTTAAGACCCAGTCAGTAATGGAATCGGAGAAATCATCTACATAGCCACCCAGATCAATTGTTTCCAATACATTATTCATTACAGCTGCTTGCTCACTTAACCCAACAGCATTCATTACGCTGGATGAAATATGCCCCCCCAGCTGAATGAGCGAGCTAACCAGCATAACAGTTCCAACACCAGGCACAAGATACTTAACGCCCGCTTGCAAGCCATAACTGAGAATGCCGCTGAAGGCTGCCTTTTGAAAATTTTCACCGTCAATCAATCCATTAAGCGTATTGGCTCCTATACCAAACAGGTTATCGGCCATATCGCTTTCCAGAAACCCATCCACTTTTTCAAGGGTTTTTATAGAAGCCAGGTCATTTTTTTCAAGGATTGGTGAAATCCAAGCCCAGCCATTGCCTGTAAAGGATTTTAACAAATCATCTGATCCGTCTTTGATAATTTCTTTTATTCCTGAAAACCAATTGAATGGTTCCAATGGTTTCCCCCAAAGGTGTAATGACATTCCTCCAATACCAGCCATGGAGAAACCCATTTGATCCCATCGAATGTTCCCATCCAACCAGGAAAATCCTTCGAATGAAATGTTACCAAACCCAATTCCAAGCCCAAGGAAGGATGATGCACCCAATTCTCCCCCCTGTTTTGGTAATGATTGTAAATTCTGTACGCCCAACTGATCGATCTGAATGCGTTCTTCAATTTCTGTGTTTAATATTCTCGTTAAATATTCAAGATCTTCAATTGTATCTTCAAGGCACCTAATCTGTCGGCGTAAATGTTCTGTATATCGCTTTGCGTCCCCTCCTTGCCACGCAGAGGAGATCCTATAGCTCTGGGATCGGATCGATGAAACTGAGTCTGCCATCTGATTGGTGTAGTATGCCATTAATACCGCTAACTCACGGGTTTGACTGATTTGCATATGGATGATTGACATCGGATTCTCCTTTACATAAGGATCATTGAATTTAGCGGAAGCGTGCGTTCATGTCAATGTAGGGCACCTGGACAACGGTTGGAGTCCCGCGGTGCGAGAAGATTCCACGCCCAAGCATCATTTGCGTTTTCCGGATAGCTATGTTTGGGGGAACACCAACCCAATCCAAGTCAGATGGATCTTTGGAGAATGCCAAACCATTACGGCCGGTCTTCAAGGTTCGTAGAAATTGTGAGTTTAGCATGGATTGCATTTCTTCTCGAATGCCGGCGGCAAAAATAAAGGTGGAATTTGAGGAACCAAATCGAGAACTGATTAGATTAAGATGCTGAAACATCTCTTCATTTCCAGGATTGGTTGCAGCTCCTATGTCATCAATCAATAACAAACTGGGCTTGGTTCGTTGTTCATCCGGGGTTTCCAATAATTGTTTGCAGGCATTAATGATCTGATCAGGAGCGCTCAAGATATTGATCGGGCAGTTGGTGTTGGTAAGCCGATCCAGTGAATTCCTGGTTCGCTTCAGCACAAATGCAATGATATCAAGTTGTCCCGGATTTGCCTGGAAGGCGCCGTATCCTAAGGCGAGTAACAGATTGGTCTTTCCGGAATGGGGAGGACCAAGGATCAACCAGGTCGGTCCATCATCCATCAGGTTTATCCAATTTAACTGAAGAGAGTCATAGGCAATACCGAGTGGTGCTACAAGGTTATCAGTTTGCAGGGCTCGAGTAGAAATTTCAGGTGCAACCGCATCATACGGAATGATGTTGGGCAGGATGCGAATTGGGAACGGCACTGCTCCCTTCCAATGGCTCTTCATAGATCGGATGACATCATTGATATCCGTCTCATGCGCATCTTCCAACTTGGCTTGGGCTATTTGACATTCAGTAATGTCATCTGCCACATAGTAACCTCTGCCGGGTGCTCTGGCGGTTAAAGGGATTGGATTTTTCCCCAATGCATCGTAATATTCATCGCGCGTTGCCATTTGTAATACAATTCGCCGGGAAATATTACTGGAGATATTTCTTGGTAATTCACCGCTCCGATTGGTCACAATAATCACATGAACGCCAGCGCCTTTCCCCTTGCCGACAAATCGTAAAAGGGCATCAACCTGTTCGGGATATGTCTTGGATATTTCAAGGAAATTATTGATGACTAAGAATATCTCAGCTTTTTCTGTGTCCCGCCAATTCTCATTTTGCGAACGTTCTTCAACTTCCTGTTCGAGGTAGCGTATCAATCTTTCCAGTCGCTCCTGCTCGTTCAGACGGATTACTGCCCCTGTGTGGGGCAGACTTTCCAGCACTTTTAATTCTCCCTCGCCATATTCCAGAATATAAAAGTGTATTTCATCTGGCTTATGCGTATAAGCTAAAGACAAAAGGAGTGTAATGATGGTGCTGGCTTTACCACTTCCTGGGCTTCCCACAATCCAAAGATGACCATCATTTTGTTTGAAATTCAGCACAAGAGGTGTCTGCAAACAATCTTCCGGAATATCAATCATCCCAATTGGAACCGTCAGCCGATATTCGGGATCGGCGTCACCCAGCCAGGCATGGTTAGAAAATTGTCGGTAGAGATTTATCCCCTCATAGATTTCGCTTAATGGGATTTGTTCCGGTAAAGGATTTCGGTATATTTTTCGAACCGGCTTTAAATTCATCTGCTTTGCTGCCTGTTGCAGAGAAGAGACCAATAACTCCAGCTCTGTGATTGAAGACGAACGATCGTGTTCTGTGTTTCGGGCAGGATTATTTTTATATACATTCTTTAATTTACCATCAGGTTCCACGGTTGAAATAGAAAAATCTTCGTTTTCATCGAGTTTGCCGCCGCCTACTGGATTACCTGAATACGCGCCTTGGAATTCCACAATTTCGGAACGAACTCGAATATAACCGCGACCTCGCCCAGGAGCAATTGGCAGTGTACGGTCAATTAAACCCATTTCCTCACTCCGTTTTACTTTCAGAACAATATACCAGCCAACATTGGGTTTTAATTGCTCTACTGCCGAGTTTACTTCCTGGTTCGCAAGCAGAAAATAGACACCAAGTGCCCGTCCCTGTCGTCCCAGTAAAACCAAACGGTCCACCAGGTCTGGAAGGATCTTCATGCCTTCAGCAAATTCATCAATGACTACCAACAAATGTGGTAGTTCCTGGTCTGGGTATCTGGAATTAAAATCCCATATATCTTTAACATTTCGAGTGGCTTTGTCAAATATATTTTTTCTTCGTTTCGCCTCATTCTCCAATGCTTTGAGAGCGCGGTCAGCCAAGATTGGGGTTAAGTCCGTAATCATCCCAACCACGTGCGGCAAGTCGCTAATTTTTTTAAGCTCAGCAGCACCCGCCTTGAAGTCCATAAATAAGAAATTGATTTCTCTTGGCGAATGTTGGTGCGCGGTTGCCAAAACCAGGGATTGGAGGAAAATGCTTTTTCCACTACCCGTGGTACCAATCAGCATTCCATGAAATTCGTCTTTTCCCCCCTGATCATCCGGTCTAAAATCGATCATGTAAGTATCAATAGTTTGCCGTTTTACATAAACACCGGCAGGAAAGACTAATTTCCGCTTGTTCTTCCAGTTTTTCTCTATGGTTTGGGGTGAGAAAGGATCTTCTCCCAGGATGGCAGATAACCTGACAGAATTGGGAAGGGTATACAAGGAATTGGCTCCTGCGGTCTCCAATGTAGCTAACACCCGGCTGACTTCTTCACATGTTTTCTTTTCTGTAAGTTCAGAAACACCTGCACAGCTTATCCCCAACCCTTTGGCCATCCAAGATTCTGTATAGCGAAAATTACCGCTATCGGTGATGTTGATACGAGATCGACACGTATTGGGTGTATCATGTTCTCCAATGAATATGACATAAAACCCAAATCGATATCCTTCGTATGCAAGTTCAGATATGATACTGGATTGTCTAAATTTTCCTGAATCATCCATAAAAATCAAGTAGGATGGGCGTTTAGCTTGATCATTGTGATTAACAGTTTCTTTTTCCTTGCGGGCAATATAAATTTCCTGGAGTTTTTCCAGATATGCATCGATGTCATTGTTGGTAAACAGAATTCCTGAGCCAGCACCATCAGCATAAAGGGCGCGTGTGTGGGGAGCCCATTTTAACCATTCCCATTTAGAGGAGGAACCGATATCATCAGAAATTAAGGCAATTTGTAGATCTTCGGGAGAGTGATGGATAATTGCTTCAAGGACAAGACGATAAGCAAAGCCATATAAATTTGCTTGTGACCTAGATACAATCACGGTGCTTCCAGCTGATTTCAGGTTAATGAATAAAGGGATATCAGGTATTTCCTGGAATTCATTAATCAGATTGTAAGCCAGTAGTCTTAATGGATCATTTTGATCATGAATTTTTGGTGGATCTATACCGAAAGAGGGGGGGGCGTTTCCTGTACCAATCCTAAGTGAAAGATAATCCTCATCATGCATCCGTCGCCACCATAAACGGGGGTTTTCACCACCTGCCAAGGCGATTTTAATTAATTTATGTAAACTGGGACTTTCCTGCTCTAAAATTTTCCGTTGTTGGGCAGCTATTTCTCTTAATTTATTGCGTTGTTCATCCAGAACGGACTGGTATTGTTGTTCACGCTCCGCGATGGCTTTTTTATACTTTTTTTTCTGAGAAAATTGACCAATTAAATTTGCAATTGGGAATCCCATGCCCATAATTAACATGGGAAGCATAAATGTCAGGTTTCTGCTTTCCGATACCAGGCTAAATATCAACATACCCCCAACCATAAGCAGGGGGGGGAGAAGCGTTGTAAGCAGGTTGATGGAGGCTGGAGGGGACGGCATTGCTGCGGGAGATGGTAATTCCACAGTGATATCAGGGGTTTGCCATGGCTCCCGGATCGCAATTACATACCTTTTACGTCCATTTTGGATAATTCCATGACTCGGACGCGTATTATTAGGCGTTTGGTTCATATAGACTCAATTGCCAAGTTAATTAATCTCATATTTTTTTGAATAACCAAACTTCCAGATGAACTACGGCATGAACCATTCATCTGGAAGTCTTGTTAATTTATTAAACGATTGGTTAAACTCCAGCTGAGCCAATACCGCTGTCTGCAGCTTGCCATTCATTAATTTCGTTTTGCAGGGCATTTGTCAACTGCAGTAATTGATCAAGCTGTTGATTCATGCTTAATCGAAGTTGGTCATATCGTGCGGAAAATTCAGTCGCTGAAGTTCCTATCCAGGCAGTTCCAACCATGGATGTAACAGAGGTTGTAATGGATTGCAGTGCAGCAGTCAGTTCAGCATGTTGATTCATAAGTGTATTATATGCAGCCTGGCATGTTGAAACTTCCATGTGCTTAATGTCGCTCATCATTTCCTCCTAATTGTGCTCTATAGATATTATTTGAGATCTGAGTTGGGATGGATTTGAGATTGTGTGATATTTATCGATGTCTGGGCTGCATCACCCCCTTTATAGAGAATAAACCGCTGGGATTACGAATCTATGCGAACAATAATTGTAGTATAATGTTAATACGATTACCTTGTCAAGTGGTTTGGATCCTCTCTTTGTTTTGATATGGGGGAAACAAATCCAAACTTCTCCAGCACATAAAATTGGCAATTTAAAATAACAATGCGTTAAGGAAGGTTTTAGATGGCGTCATCGAAAAAAATCCTACTCCTTTCAGCCATTTGTTTGTTGACAGTATTACTGTATCCGCTTGGCGTAAGCGCTCAACAAGGGGATAGTGTCCGAATTCATAGTATTGTTGTTAAACCTGTTGAAGGGCAACTATATTACCGAGTTGAAGGTTTTGCTTCTGTATTGGATTCAAATAGATCTCCGATTTTGGACATAAAAAATGATCTCTTTCAATTCATGGAAGACGGGAACCCAGTTCAAGTAGATCAAATAACGGTTGCCCCGCGCATTCCATTGAACATTGTGGCTGTATTGGACACAAGTGGAAGCATGGCAGGTTTGGGAATGCAGCAATCCAAAGAAGCTGCTGGTAATTTTGTAAATAACTTGAATGTGGATGATGAGGTATCTGTTATAACTTTTAACGAAAACTTGATTTTATTGAATGAATTCACAAATGACCATGGGCAAGTTGTGAATAAGCTGGAGACAATTGATGCTGTCCCATATGCAGGCACATGCTTGTATGATGCGTTGTATCGTAGCATCCAACTCATTAGTCAGACTCCATCCGGGCGTAGGGTTATTTTGGGATTGACAGACGGCAAGGATGAATTGTTATCAGGGGAAAGATGCTCATCCGTAACAGTTGACGACGTAATCAATTCTGCCCTGGAACAAAATACTCCACTGTATATTATTGGATTGGGACGTAATATTGATGATAAGGATTTGGGGCGAATGACTGTTTTGACTGGAGGAGAATTTTTCTACTCCCCTGATCCGGCACAACTGGATGATATTTTTACGCTTCTGCTGGATCACTTGAGATACCAATATTTTTTCTCATATATAACCCAAACTACACCAGGTATTCATACGCTATTATTAAAGGTGAATTTAGATCAAGCTGACGTTCTGGATAGTAAAACTTTTTTCGCGCCCGAATTTCCCCCAACGATTATCATAAATTTACCAGGGTCAGTTGATACATTAAATTTACCATTTGAGATCAATATCACATTAGTGGGAAATATTCAGGAGGTCGATTCTGTCCGCTTTGAGGTAAACGGGGAAATGGTAAGTACTGATTCTGAATCCCCATATAGTGTTGCATTTAGTGAAGATTCTCTTCCACCCGGAGAAATTACATTTACTGCCGTTGCAGTCGATCAAGCAGGTACAGAAATTGCGCGCTCTCAAACAAATATCCGTGTTATGAAGATACAAACGGCTCAGAGCGTGGATGAGAATGAGACAATTGATTTTGACTCATTGACATCTGAAGATGTAACCACCTCTGGAAAATTCGTTCCTTACATACTTATTGGCGGCGGATTTATTGGTGCGATCATTGCCGTAATTTTTCTTGTTATCCGGAATAAAAAGGGAAATCAACAATTTCATGATGGGTCCAACGCTCCTGATAACATATCGCAAACAATGGTTATCGGTGAATCTGATAACGTTACTGAGGTGTTCATAACCAGTAACATTGACTCAAAATTACCAGTCTGTACAGTTCTATTCAGTGATGATCCACTCCGAATTGGAGAACGAATAGAAATAACAAATCTGCCATTTAGAATAGGAAGATCATCACAAGATAATGACCTTGTTCTTCCCAAGGACCGTCCAGTATCCCGTCATCACGCTGCTATTGATTTTATAAATAATCGTTACGTTTTATTTGAGATAGCCACAACATCCGAAGAAAACCATAAACCTAAATATCCTACATATGGAACATTTATTAATGGCAAAAAATTGGAATTAGACGAACAGGTCGAACTAAAAGATGGGGATGAGGTATCTTTGGGACCGAGATTTAAGATAAGAGTGAATTTTGGAGCATCCGTAGACCTGTCACAAGATATAACAATGGATGATTTAAGATTGACATAATTACAAAACAATGAAAATAGAAATCGGTCAGGCACTCCATACAGGCATTGTTAGGAAAGATCATCCGAATCAAGATGCAATAATGATCTGGAATCCATTATTTCATATGAGAAAGGGATTAGTTCTTGCGCTTGCAGATGGAATGGGGGGGTATGAAGGAGGAGCGATAGCAAGTCAGATTGTTACAAGATCAGTCGTGAAAACCTTTCGGTCATTAAGTAATCACACAAATCCCCTTCAAATATTGGATCAATGTTTTTCTAGAGCTCATCTTGAAGTGCGCAGACGCGCTCGAGGCAACCCAAAACTTGCTTCAATGGGGAGTACTATTGTGTCTCTGATCCACAATCCCCCTTATGCTTATGTGGGAAATATTGGGGACAGCCGTGCTTATTTGGTGAGGGATAACTTTATGCAACAAATGAGCAAAGACCATACAGCAAGGAATGCTTCAAACTTGACTGATCAAATAACAGGTGGTAAAGCCGATTCCCAAATACCAAGAAGTATCTTAAGCCAATCTATAAGTGCAAACCGTACAGAAATTAGCCCCTTCTTGGCACGTGTAGAGACAAGACCTAACGACATCTGGATATTATGTTCTGATGGATTGTGGAGTATGGTTGATGAGACCATCTTATTGGCAGTGGTTTGCAACCTTCCTCCAAAAATTGCCGCAAAGCGATTGGTTGAAATTGCTAATTCCATGGGAGGAATTGATAACATATCTGTCATTATCATGCGATGGGGAGATGGATTTACGGGGATTAAAAATGGCGATTCAATCAACAAAATAACTGATCGAACAGATCCGGGAGAACCAGAGGATTGATGATGAATATTGGTGATCTGGTTTCTAATAGATACAAGATATTAAGAATAATTTCCTGCAATCAGTGGACTATAAATTATGTTGCAACAGATATTAACTCAGGAATAGATGTCAATCTCAGATTATTTGGTGGCAGTCATGGTTTATCAATTGCTGAAATTAAAGCATTCTCTGAACGGGCAAGTGAATTATTGACTATTGATCATCCTAATCTAGAAAGGATTATCGATTGGGGGGTAACTGAAACGCATGCATATTTAATATCCGATCTTACTCAAGAATTAAAACCCTTTAAAACACACTTGAAAGGAAAGAAAGAATTTCAACGCACGACAAAGATACTATCCAAAATTGCAGATGCTCTGGCTTACTTACATGACCATAACTTAATTCATGGATATTTATCTCCACAGACAGTGTATCTGTTTGAAAGTGATGAACCCATATTGATTAATTACGGAATAGTAGATATTCTTCTTTGGAGCGATAAGCAATTATTAACTGATGACTGGATTGGAATTGGATTAAAACCGGAAGGATATTCCGCTCCGGAAATAATTTCTAATAAAATTCCAAATAAACATAGCGATATATACTCTTTAGGGATCATTTGTTATGAGATTGTAACTGGTACCCGGTTGTTTCAAGCAGACACACCATTTGCTGAAGCTGTTTTACATGCTACTCAGGACCCAAACCTTTCCGGCGATTCATTCAAAGGTGTGCCGCGGAGTTTTGTTCGATTCGTTATTAAAGCCATATCAAAAAAACCTGAAGACCGATTTAATGATATGGAATCAATGGCGCATATTCTGCGTTTGTTTGCGGAAGGGAAAAAACCGCACGTGAGCTTAAATCGGAGTCAAAAGCGATTGCTCCCAAGGGTCGATCGAATCCCAATATTAATCGTATTGGTATTATTGATGTTAAATCCAATGGGATATTTTGTGAACATGAGAATAGAGGGTATGGAACCCGCGAGAGAATTGGGTTTTTTACCTACATTTACCCAAAATCCTCCAACACCAACATTTACATTTACACCGTCACCAACGGCAACCATTACCCCTACAATTACTCCTACGCCAACTCAAACACCCACTCCATACTATACGCCAACCCTGGTTTACCCTCTCGCTATTGCGACCCGGTTTCCATCAATTTTGCCTATTGGCTCAGATAATTTTCATAAATTAAAAATTATTACTCGCTTAAATTACTCTGAATTCTTGGGAGCTGATGCATTAATTATTTCATCAGACGGAAAATATCTGGCAGTTATTAAGGAACATGTGTCTATTGCGGTTTGGAATGCGCAAACCAATAGAATCAATTCTTTTTTCAGTAATGATATTACCCGGTTTGCGGATTTCTCTCCAACAGGCAAATACCTCGCTGTAGGTAGGTTACGGCTGACTGATCCACGATATATAGATTTGGCTGACGGCAAATTAACGGTTTTTGTCACAGATACTCTCTCTTTATTACAGACATTGGATAATTATCCGGGAGATGGGCTGGTAGGTTTTTCAAAGGACGGGACATTAATAATTGGTGGAAATGCAAAACGGGTAATCGTATGGGATCAACTGAGTGGACAACCCGTCAGGATCAATCATTACGATTTTGCGGGATGCCGTGTTGCTTGGAGTGAAAATGATTCGCAATTTTTAGGTGCGACATCTTCGACACATGTATATACTGTGTGGGGCGATCAAGGACAAATAGCTTGCGGTTTTGCTGATGATACGGTCAGGGATTATCTTTCATACGACCTAAGTCTACTAGCCAATTATCAGTATGGACGAATTGAAATGCGAAATTTATTGTCCAGAGATGTACTCTGGAGATATGATGCACCGTTCATATCTACAATTTCTATTTCAGATGATGGAAGTTATCTATTTGCGGGAACATCAGAGGGCGATGTCATAATTTTGGATGCTCAAACCGGGGCAAAATTGCATCAAATTTCCATCAATTCTGCGGTGGAAAATATTTTGATATCAAGAGACAAGAAATTATTAATTGTTGAAACAGAAAAATTTGGCATTGAGGTATGGGCTGTTTGGGGAGAATAATCTTAAAAGGGATTTTAATGCAAACTCTTGTTGGTCAAACCATTGGACGATATCAAATTTTAATAAAAATTAGTGAGACGGGTTCTGGTTCCGTATATCGAGCTCATGATGTTGAGACAGATTGCAAGGTTCTATTTCGACTACTTCCTCCTTCAATAAATGGTAGTAGTGATAACCTTGAACGAATTCGTCAGAGTATTTTTATAAATAATGAAATAGATCACCCCAACATCGCAAAAATAATAGATGTTGGATTATTTAGCGGATCAATCTACATTATTTCGGAGTATATTCCCAAGGGATCTCTTTTGCCAAGGATGAATAAAAAAATCCCATGGAAGAAAGCGGCAAAGATAATTGCTTCTTTAGCAAGAACCATTGAATATGCACATAAAAAGAAAATTTGCCATGGTGACCTTAAACCCACAAATATTTTATTCCGTGAAGATGGGACTCCAGTAATTGTAGATTTTGGTCTGCGGCGGGTTATAGAATCTTTGCAGAAGGAAAATTTATTGGGGACATGGCTTGGATATCCAGATCCCGATTATGTTGCCCCAGATCAGATTTTATCTGATAAAGACCAAGTCTTTTTTGATATATATAGTTTGGGTGTTATTTTCTATGAAATGATAACTGGTCGAAGAATGTATCAGGGGGATGAACCGATCATTACAATATTAGAAAAAATTCAAAATCCTATTTCAAGTTATAAGGTAATTATTAAAAAATTTCCTCAGAAAGTTGGTGAAATTCTTTACCATTCCCTATCCCCAAAATCAACTGAACAATATAAAACAATGGGTGAGTTTGCACGCAAATTAGAGCAACTCGCTTATGGAAAAGTTTTAGAGGAGCCCGCTACAGGTACTCCTTATATGCAACAGAGATCGAATAGAAGAATTGCCGTTTATTGTCTTGGTATCCTTGTCTCATTTGTATTAATTGGTTCAATTTTTGGGGTTCTTCAACAAAAATCTATTAATCAAGAAGGCCAAGAAAATGTAATTTTAATAACCAAAACTACAAGTCCTAAACCTTCAATCGCAATAACAAATCAATCATTGTCATCTTCTTCCGATTTAACTCAAACAACACTAGATGTGGAAACTTTTCCTACTACCTCGCCGGTTCAGAAGGAAGCATTGTCTCAATACCCATCATTGTTGGGAACGCCGCTTCCTACCAACTTACAGATTATTTCAAAGGAAAATGCACCGCGCATCGTCCCATTGGCTGTATGGGGAATGGGTAAATTAACCAAATTAATCTGGTCTCCAGATGGGAAATATCAGGCAGTTGGTTCATCCACGGGCATTCATATAATCTCAACGGATCTGCAAGTAATAATAGCATACATAAATATTGGTTCGACAATCAATGACCTGGACTATTCAGATGATGGTAAACTGCTAGCCGTTGGATCCAGTGATGGCCTTGTACAGGTCTTAAGTACACAATCGTGGACAGAATTATATTCATTTGGTGGTTACGCAAAGGGAGTGAATGCAATACAGTTATCCAGTGACAGTAAATATTTGGCAGCAACATCAGAAAACAATAATATAAAGATTTGGGATTTAGAAAGTGGAAAAGAGTTGTATTTATTTGAAGGGCATGCATTGACAATAAATTGTATCGAATTTTCACCAGATAATATGTTTATTGCAACCGGCTCAGATGACCTAACAGTAAAAATATGGTCTCTTACACATGGATCTCTGATAAAAAGTCTACCGAATCCCGGAAAAATTATGGATATGGATTTTTCAAGCGATGGAAGATTATTGTTGGTCGGAGGGGGGGGGAACCAAGTTACAGTATGGAATATGACAAGCGAGGATCCAATATACGTGCTTCCTGGTTACAATGACGTTATTACAAGTGTATCGTTTTCTCTGAACAATCAATCAATTATTACAAGTGATTCAAGTGGTAATGTGTGGGCTTGGAATTATGACTCACCTGGAGGTTGGAAAACTATTTGGCGAGTGAAGAGTTCTGGCTTGGGAAAAATTCTGGACATACAAAATTATAAATATATTACTTCTGTCAGTTATTCGCCTGACGGCCTAATGATTTCAATCGGGAATTGGGACGGAACAATAGATTATTTAGATCCAAAAACAGGTGAAATTCAAGCCAGCTTAACTAAGTATTCCATGATAGCAGATCGGGTCGTCTTTTCAGAAGATAATCGTTTTTTAGCAATTCAAACATTGCATAAAAATATTAAGCTAATTGATCTCCAGGATGCAAAAGTCACTCAAACAATACCTGGTGTTTTGCCAAAAGGACACCCCTTTTCAAATCACAATGATCTTCTTGCTGTACAAACCGATAGCCAAACGATAACTCTATGGAACATTCAGTCAAAACAGGTTATCAGAACATTGGGGGGACACTCAGACATTAAAGGAATTTATTTCTCTCCAGACGGAATTTACTTGATTGTTTTGCATGGAGACAATATAAAAGTTTGGTCTATGGGTAGCTTTCAAGAAATCAGAATTCTGAATAAGAAGGAAAATTTATGTGCCGTAGCTTACCTGATGAATGAAACTCAGTTAGCTTATGCTTCCCCACTTGCAATACCAGGAATGTGGGGGCAAGATGCAGGATATTTATGTGCTCTATCAAAACCTGATTGGGTTGTGAGTTTTGATAGACTTGAGGACAAAAAATTATTGGCATATGGAGGATCAAGTCTGGTGCGTATATGGAATTATTCAACCAGTACGGGTTTTGATCAGACATTAAAAGGCATGAATGGTTTAGTTCCTCTCGATCTTGATTTGTCTGTAAATGGTGCGGTTATTACAGGAGGCATGTCAGACGCGACCATCAAAATATGGGATGTTGAAAGTGGAAATTTAATCATTTCTTTGATTGGTCATCAATTACCAGCCACATCAGTAGACTTTTCGCCTACTAACCATCTATTAGTATCCAGTTCTTTGGATGGAACGGTAAGAATGTGGGGAGTAAAATGAACGGAGGGAGAGCATGAGTTCAGTGTTTGGACAAAAAATAGGGCGTTATATCCTCTTGGAAAAGTTGGGGGAAGGGGGAATGGCTATTGTGTATAACGCCTATGACACTCACTTAGAAATAAATGTTGCCCTTAAAATTATTTTGCCATCACAGAGGCATAAAGTAGCTTTCATCCAAAGATTTTTGTCTGAAGCAAAATCATTAGCTCAATTATCCCATCCCAATATCGTAAAAATTCTTGATTATGGTGAATGGGATGGACTTCCTTATATTGTTATGGAATATGTTTCAGGGGGAACTCTTAGAGACCAAATGAACATGGTGATGACATGGGAGGAGGCAGCAACTGTCCTCGCTCCGATTGCCCGTGCATTGGAATATGTTCACAAGCAGAAGATTGTCCATAGAGATGTCAAGCCTGCCAATATTCTAATTGATGAAACTGGTATGCCGAAATTATCAGACTTTGGAATTGTGAAGATTATTGAGGAAAAAGAAACTCAAGAGATGACGGCTGTTGGAGTAGGGGTAGGTACACCTGAATATATGTCCCCTGAGCAAGGCCTTGGCCAAGAAGTTGATTACCGCGCAGATATTTACGCTTTAGGGGTAATTTTCTATGAATTGATCACAGGGAAAAAATTATATAGCGCTGATACTCCTATGGGAGTAATTATTAAACATGTAACTGAATCTGTTCCATTACCAAGTAAGAGCATTTCTGAATTACCCTCCGAGATTGATGATGTGGTACTTACCGCGTTAGCAAAGAAGCCCGAGCAAAGATATGCTTCCATGAGCGAATTTGCCAAAGTCCTTGAGCATCTATCTCATGGAAAACATAATGCAAAACAAATAGTGTCAAAAAACTCCAATCATAAGCCGTTAAAACGTTTTGTTTGGTCTGGGATCGGTACTATATTGGTATTATTTTTGATAGTTATTAGTTTGTTGCAGCTTGGTGTGTTGAAGAATTTTATCCCCTCATTTGTTTTAAGAGAGTTCTCTACAACTGTCACGTCTATTATTGTGGATACCCCCACCATGGAAATTATGTTAACTACAGAAAGTTCACCGACGGACACAGTTACAACAATGCCGTCTATGACCACTTCTATCACTATGACGTTAACACCCTCTCCACAAAAAATAACTGAAGAACCACAGGTTGTATACCCAGTCTTAATGAACACTAAGATTCCTGCTGCAAAAGAAACCATAAGCTCATCTTCTTCAACAAAAAAGATTATTGAGATTGCACGACTTGGTATTGGGAATTCTAATGAAGTTGCGTGGTCTCCAGATGGAAAGACAATTGCCCTAGCAACTTCCGCTGGTCTATATATATTTGATGGATCCACATATAAGCAACAAAACTTTATAAATACTGATGGTTGGACAAGTTGTATTGCTTTTTCACCAGATGGTGACTTTATTCTTTCGGGCACAGCGGAAGGAAATTTGGTCAACTGGTCTCTTAAAAAAGCGGGAGACAGACAAGAATTTCCAATACCAACCGGAAAGACTATTACATCTGTTGCATATGCACCAAGTGGTCGTTACATTGCTGCAGGAACTGGAGACGGAATAATATTTGTTTTTGATATTATTACAGGGCAAAAAATCGGGACCATGGATCAACAGTATGCAGTCACAGGATTGTCTTTCTCAATTGACAATCGTTATCTTTCATCAGGTGATACTGACACCGACCATGGAAAGTTAAATATTTGGGATCTTTCATCCCAAAAATTATACGCATCTCAAAATGACCATTCTAATGATGTAACAGATGTAGTCTATTCCAAAGATGGAAAGTGGATAGTAACTGGGTGCATGGATTGGCGTTTGCGATTATGGGAAGCGAGTACCGGGCGCCTTATGCACACATTTCTTACACAGAAAGCGCCGATAACCAGTATAGCAATCTCTCCAGACGGAGAAATTGTTGCCGGTGGCCTTTCCAACGGCGAAATAATGTTTTGGAGTATTTCAGATTATTCGATGTTGCGGGACTTTAAAGCTCACCCCGATGAAGTGAAAAGTCTTTCGTTTTCACCAGATGGGAAATATTTAGCTTCATCTTCATGGGATCAAGCTTTAATGATTTGGAATACTGATGGAGATAACCTTTATCAATTTTTAATGAATATTGATGATATTACTCAAATTTTGTTTTCGCCAACAAATCAATATATTGTAACCAGTTCAATTGATGAAACGGTGAGAGTGTGGGATCTAGACTCGTTAAGCCCTCTATACATAATCAATGGACACATTGCACGTGGTTCAGCATTTTCTCCGGATGGACAATATCTTGCGGTTGCATCAGAGGCAACACCGAAGTGGAATACAAATGGTTTAATCGCGATTTGGGATCTTCGGAATGGCGGGAGTGTGGCTCAAGTTTCAGGATATAGTCGGGGTTGGAATGTGAGCTTCTCTCCGGACTCAAATTTACTTGTTTCTGGAACGACCAGGGCTTCATTTATCTGGGACACTTCCACATGGCAATTAATCAAAACTGTTGGTGGACCAAATACTGGTTGTGGGGTATTTTACACGGCTGATCATCGACACCTTGTTACCATTTCTGAAGCTGGGATTGTTTTTGATTGGAATGATCGTATTATCCGTTTGTGTGCCTTACGGGAAAGAATTTCCAAATTAACAGCTGATTTGATTTCACCTGACGGCTCATGGGTATTACTCAGAACCTCTAATAATAAAGCTTTTAGTTGGAATATGATTTCTGATATCAACGAGCGTGATGCTATGTATAGCGGTGATGATCTTTATTCTTCTGCGGTATCGTCAGACGGAACAATGTACTTTACTGGTGGCGAAGAAATTATTAGACTAATTCAAAAATCAACAAATAGAGTCATATGGTACCAATCACTGAATTCTTATTATAAATACCAGGCTGCTATTTCTTCAGATAATAAATTGATTGCCCTTGGAGCAAATGATGGTACTGTAAGGCTTTTTGCTATCCCCTAATATCGTGAAAATTTCAACGGAGTAAAATACTTATGGAAAATATTATTGGGAAAAATATCGGCAGATACCTAATTGATGAGCAGATTGGTCAGGATAGCCTTTCACAAATATTTAGAGCCCACGATCAACAATTAAATCGAGATGTTACTGTAAAAATTCTAAATCCTCAAAGAAGGTATTCTAATGAATTCTTAAGAGAATTTGAAAGAAATGTAAAGATTATTGCACAATTATCTCACTCAAACATTGTAAAAATATTAGATTTTGGAGAATTTGAAGGGTTACCTTTTATAGTTACTGAATATTCATCTGGAACAACCCTATCTGAACAGCTAAATGTTCCGGTTAAATGGGTGAAAGCTTTCAAATCTATGATGCCAATAGCTGACGCGTTGGGATTCGCCCATAAGTATGGCATTATCCACAGGAATATAAATCCTTCATACATATATATAAACGAAGTGGGTGATTATTCAATAGGTGACTTTGGCATTGCACAATTGATGGAATTAGAAGAGACAAAGGAGATGACAGGCACCGTCGTAGGGATTGGAACACCTGAATATATGTCGCCGGAGCAGGGTAAAGGCATCAAAATTGATCCTCGTACCGACATTTATTCCTTTGGCATTATTTTATACGAGATGATTACAGGTCATAAGCCTTTTGAGGGTAGCAGTCCGATGGAAGTTGTGATAAAACAAGTCACTTTACAACCAATATCACCAAAAGTATATACGCCAGATTTACCAGAAAATGTTACTCAAATTATATTAAAATGTCTAGCAAAAGAGCCCTCATCAAGATACCTAACAATGAAAGAGCTAATGACTGATATGGATCGGGAATTACAGAGTTATTTATCAAATTCCATTTCAGGCAATAAAAAAACAAGATCTCTTATTCAATCAATAGGTATCGTTGCCTTTGTTTTAATATTAATAGGAACGGGTATTTGGTGGTCATCATTTTCAGAAAAAATTAATCAAAGAAGCTTAACGGAAACTGTGGCAGAGATACTTACTACTACTCCAATGAATATTCAGAGTCCTGAGTTGGAAGAAACCCTACAACCGCAAACTGAAATCACACATGACTTTAGCAATGAAGATATACTGCAGACTCCAGAACCAATCAAGCCTATTAATCGTCCAGCTATTGAGGGCGAAACAATAACAACAATCTATCAACCGATTACTTTGGAAAACCTTAACGAAATTTCAGAAGTTGCAAGATATGGGGATCCCATACCTAGTCAGATAATATGGTCACCTGATATGTCACAAATATTAGTTGGAACTTCAGGTGGGGTATTATTTGTTAATACAGAGAATTATTCTTTGATCAATCTTCTTGATGTTGAAGGTTGGGTTACATCACTAGATATTACATCCGATGGTAATATGGTATTCGTTGGAACAATAAAAGGCGAGATTGGATTGTGGGAGATAACGAGTGGAAAAGTTATATTTCAGACCTCTGCTCATTCAAAATCTATCCTCTCTGTAAAAGTATCATCCAATGGGCAATGGGCAATTGCAGGGTCCGAAGATAAAACGGCATCAATTTGGGACCTAACCACGCAACAAGAATTATTTCGGATAGATGTTCATAGTTTACCAATCCGATCTGTAGGGTTTGCAGAAAAGAGAAGGCTTGCTATTACTGCTTCAAGTGATTTTCTAGTAAATATTTGGAGTTTAGCAGATGGAGAAAATGTAAAAACCCTGAAAGCCACATCCAGCGTGAATAATTGTGTTGTTTCTTCGGATGAAACCATATTAGCTTGCGGACTTAATGATGGTTCTATAATGATTTGGGATATCATCGAATATAAACTGGTTCGCGTCCTTAAAGACCCTAAATTAGTTGATCCGATCTTATCTGTGGATTTTTCTCCCAATTCATCAATTATTGCTGTGGGTGGGCAGGATGGTGTAACACGGATTTGGAATATATTGAGTGGGGAAAAATTATATGAATTTGGGCATTTCTCTGATACACTCATTCCACAATATCCGATCCAGGACCTTCAATTCTCACCCTCTGGAGAAAAATTGGTGTTGCTCCAAAATAATGGAGTAATAAAAGAATGGATAGTAGGGACTACTGAGGGTTTTTGGGAAAAGACATCCCTTGGTTCTTCTAGCCTCGTAAAAGTAAGCATTTCCCCTAATGGACATTATGTTGCTTTATACTGGAGCAACAATATATTGGATATTTGGGATCTTAACAAAGCAAGGGAAATCCTGTCTGTTGAGTGCTTGGTTGTTCGCGGAGACACATTTTCTCCTAGCAGCACGCAGTTCGCCTGCCTTGATTCAGAAAAGGAAATTGTGGTTTATGAAGTACTAACAGGCAAGGTTATAACACGTCTTATAGGTTATCCAGCATTTGGAGCAATTGATTTTTTACCTGATGGAAAAATTCTTGCAGCTACCGCAACGTCAAAAATCATTCTGTGGTCATTAAGCACTGGGGCTGAATTGACTTTTCCAGACACAAGCTTCAAGGATCGTTGCCAAGTTGTGAAAACACTTAATGGAAAATTTCTTGCCGCTGGCTCCGAAAATGGATTGTTTGTTAATGAAAGTGGAATTAATCGATTGTGCTCAGTCCAAAGATCAGTTCGTGCTTTGGGAGAAGCATTCCTTGATGATGGTTCAATGATTGTATTTGGTCTCGATAATAACTTAATAGAATATTGGTATCTAGAGGGTGACTACAAAAAGAAAATGTTATCTGGTCACACTCAAAAAGTCAACGATATTGCTATGACTAAAGATGGAAAACTGATGGCATCATGCTCAACGGATGGGCTCATAATATTGTGGGATACCGAGACGGGAGATGCCGTTAAAATATTAGACCATCATAACGGTGGTGTTAATTCCGTCGTCTTTTCTGATGATGATAAAATGCTTCTATCTGTATCATCTGACGGAACACTTCAAATTTGGGCGACACAACGGAGGTAGACAGCTTACATGGATAATTTAATTGGAGCAGTTATTGGACGTTATCGAGTTACAGATCTTCTCGGAGAAGGGGGTATGTCTAAAGTTTACAAAGCGGTCGATACTGTTTTGGAGCGGTTTGTGGCAATAAAAGTACTTCTACCAGAGCGTCAAGGTAAGGAAACCTTTCTATCTCGTTTTGACCGCGAAGCAAAAGTACTGGCTCAATTAAATCACCCTCATATTGTAAAAGTTTTAGATTATGGTCAATATCAGGGAATGCCCTATCTGGTTATGGAGTATATTTCAGGAACAACCTTAAATAAAAAGTATAGAACCCCAATTCCTTGGAGACAAGCATTCCAATTATTGTTGCCCATTATTAGGGCTCTTGAGAGTGCTCATCGCATTAAAGTTGTTCATCGTGATGTTAAACCCTCCAACATAATTATTAATGAAGTTGATCAACCCATGCTTACCGATTTTGGTGTTGTAAAAATCCTAGAAGAGGAGCAAGGGCAGGCATTGACAATGACAGGGGTCGGTATTGGCACACCTGCATATATGTCACCTGAACAGGGACAAGGCCTAGAGGTCGATGCAAGAAGTGACATTTACTCCATAGGGATTGTATTATTTGAATTAATTACTGGAGAAAAACCCTTTGTGGCAAATACTGCCGTGGAAGTTGCTCTTAAACATTTATCAGAATCCATTCCTTCTCTTAGTACAATTATTAAAGATATACCGGGTCCCGTTGAACAATTGATTCGCAAAGCAATGGCTAAGAAACCCGAAGACCGTTTCCAATCAATGCAAGCTTTAGCGTATAGTATGGAAACTATCCTTTATTCAGATCTTGGTGATAACCGAAACGCAAAACGCGATCACCGGAACCCATCGAAAATATGGGTATTCATATTGGGCATTACATTACTGGTAATTGCAACTGGAACATTTCTTCTGACAAGGAGTACGGGGTACACTCAAGATAAATCAACCACCACAACACCAACTACGTATACTGAATCGGGACACTTATTAATTACTCCTTCACAAGTCTCAAAGATAAATCCCACGCAAGGACATGAATCGCCAACACAAATCATTGAAAAAACACCTTCCACCTTCGTAATCACTCCTACTAACCCATTGCCAACTGACACAGGTATTGATGGTGGTGTAATTGATCCAAAGATTGCAAGTCGTCTTATTGAGATAAACCGGCTTGAGAAAATTTCTACAGTTACTTTAACCTGGTCACCAAACAGTAAATGGATTTTTGTTGGGGGATCCGCGGGGATCGCGATAATTAATCCGGACACCTTTCAGCAAGAATATTTCCTAAAAACATCAGAAGTAGTAAATTCGGTCACCGTTTCTTCAAATAGTCAAATATTAACCGCATTGACAGGTCGGTCGATTTTAGTATGGGATATTGGGACTCGAAAACAAATTGGTTCCGTCAATATCCAAGGCTCGCCCATGAGCATTACTTTCTTGCCCGACAACGAGACACTGGCCATCGCTACACTTGACGGAAAAATATACTTGGTAAAAATCCAAACGGGAGAAGTAATAAAAACAATCCTGGGTAATTATGGCGGGTGGTGTGTTTCAACGTCCCCTGACGGAAAAATGATTGCCATGGGAACTTCACAAGGAGCATTGTTATGGGAATTACCATCCGGAGCATGGATGCCAATCCTTACAGGTCAGAATGATTTAGTAAAAAGTATTACTTTTTCACCTGATAGTCAGTATCTAGCTACTGGTTCTACTGATATTATTAGAATATGGGAGGTAAAAACTGGTAAGGAAGTAATTTCAATAACACTCCCATCGGGTTTTGGCGGGAATATTAATGCTCTAGCTTTTTCTCCTGATGGGAAAATATTATTATCCGGTTCGGATGATTTTCAATTACGATTATGGAATGTCGAAATAAATACATTACTGGTAACCCTCAAAGCGCATACCAGTCCCATAAACAGCGTAACTTTTTCACCAAACGGAAAATACATATTGAGTGGAGCTAGTGAGGGCATCATTCGATTATGGGGATTACCATAGAGGATGACCCCATAAGATGTCTGGACGATACGGTGGCGTCATCCTAACAGAAAATAACCACGTACTTGGATCCCTATATTGCCAGGGGGTGGTGTATGCAAACTTCCTAGTAGAAGATCACGCCATTCTAGGCCTGGGGGCTACGCAAGTCCTGCAACAGCGGCATAAAATTCACGGCATGTATGTATGGAGCTAAAGACAGAGCGTTGAAGGCTTTCTAAAAGGTTAAGTCAAAAAAATAACCAGGATTACGCTTATACTATCAGATTGGATGGGATTCAAGCTTCCAGAAGGATTTTCGAAAATATTCCTTCCCGCGTATACATCAGAAAAGATTACCAACATCTAACACCCTTGAGCAGCTCTGTCAGGAGATCAATCGGCATACTAGGGTTGTACAGTGCTTTCCCAAGGAAGATATATTTCTACGACTTGTCTCAGCTTTTTAATGAGGGTCAGTGAGGATTGGAAATATAGCAGGATTTATTTGAAGATGGAGAACAATTAAGCAATTATTACCAGAGAGGATCCATGACTAATTTACAGAAAATCTGACACATAATTCAACATTCTTGGAATCAACTTGGATTGATGGAAATTTTTCCTTATTGTTATGGAGATATTTGTAACATTGGTTCCACTTGTTGTCTAATAGTTCGATTAAGATAAATATTGTTGGCTTTAGTGGCGTCGGATCATTTTTGAAGTGACATGGTACTTATCTTACTAAAGTTGTTGGTGTTGCGATAAACATATCAAACTTCAAAAATTCCTCTAATATTTTCAAGTTATAAAAAAGATCACTATCAATATGATTGGACAATTCAATATCAACAGCTGCGATACCTTGAGCAGAAGCCCAATCAATTAATTGCCCAGTAAATTGACAATCGGTTTCAACAGGAGGGTAACTGTATGGACTAACCTGACTAACAGCAAAAGCCAAATCGATTGATTTCTGATCATTAGGCCATCCACCTGGAAATATTCCCAAGCCCGCACTATGATAACTTATCAACGCTATAATTTTCCGTTCAATTAGAAAGGTTGCAAGGGCTTGAGTTTCGGGTTCAGAACCAGGTCCAGTGCCCGCAGTAATGAACCTATAGTTCCAACAATGCACACCAGTCCAATTTGCTTGCCAATTTGCATCCCAATTTCTATTTATATCAACGTTATTGGCATTAGCTCTTCCATCGGGACCTTTATCTCTGTTATATCCATCCGGATTCAGCACTGGAAGAATATAGATTGTTTTGTCTATTGGAAGCATTTTTGGGTTGTTTTGTAATTCAATGATTAATTGATCTGCTAATGACACTGTATTCCATTCGTATCCACCATGAATTCCTGCAACAATCATCACGGGATGTTCCCCTATACCAAAACGATATACTTCAAGTGGGCGACCCTCAACAGAATATCCAATAACCTCCATTTGTCCATATTCTAGTGTTGGTGTTAATGTTTCCGTTTCAGTTAGAGCTGGTTCAATAGATGGTGTTAAGATTTTTGTTGAGGTTGGAGATAGTGTTATCGTAGAGGTTTTTACTGTTGGTATTGGTAGATATGGGGATTGGGCATTCAAGGTCTTGTTCTGATATAGAGCATTACTCATCTCTCCAATATTTAAGCATACCCATCCCAATAAACCAATTGTAGTAAGTAATACTCCAAATAGAAAGTAGTAAGTAAAGTGTTGTTTCTTCATTACACAATTATCGATTTTCTTTGCAAATATAATATTGATCAATATTATCGCTGCCTTCACGGATCCATCCTTCACTTGTTGTTTTTAAATCATAATCTTTTCCCTTAAAAACCAATGTGTCTTTTTGAATTCGAATCAGCCACCAACTGGAATCATCACTACAGCGGGGACCATCTATAATTTCAACTACCGTGCCGGGATATATTCGGAATATTTCGTTTTCACCTGGCAAAGGTTGAGACCGCACAATAACACGATCAGATTTTGTACATACCTGCACAATATCACCGATTTTCACCCGCTGAGGTTCTGCGCCTGGGCACGAACTTTTAAGGGTTGGTGTTTTTGTTGGCGATATTGAACGATTTGTGATATTTTCAGCTGTTTCTACTACCATCTCTGTGGAAACAAGTGAAGGGATCACATTTATTTCAGTTGTTTTTTCTAACTTTTCGGGATAAATAATTTGAGAATACGGAAATCGAGATATCGACAAAAAAAATACAAGGACTAAGCTGATTCCACCAATGACCAAGTATGTCGAAATATTATTGTTTCTTGGTGGATCCTTTGAAATTATCACATTATTAGTTTGATATTGATGATAGGACCAATAACTTCCTAAGATAAGGTGTTCCGGTATTGTGTCTAGACTTACACCGAGCGCCTGGCAGACTGCTCCCAGAAATTCCTGGCAGGACTGGAACCGTTTGGCAGGATCCTTCTCCAGGGATTGTAAAATAACTCTGGAAAGCTGATTGCTGATCTTTGGATTCAGAGAACTGGGATTAGGAGGTGCTAGATTTAACTGCGCATATCGGATACGCTCATTGACTGTACTCCCTGTCTTTTCCGTTCCCTTTTCATTTCCCCTAAATGGACGTTCCCCAGTCAACATTTCGAACAACAATATTCCCAAAGCATAAATGTCTGTTGCTGGAGTGACAGGCTCCCCTTCTATTTGCTCTGGGGCCATATAAGCTGGCGTTCCTGCAGAACCCATCATTGTTGTGGTACTGTCAGCATGCCGTGCAATTCCAAAGTCCCCCAGGTAGATACTTCCTCCTTGATCTACCATGACATTTGCAGACTTAATATCGCAATGAATAACACCATTTTCGTGCGCATATCCCAGGGCCGAACTTATCGCTTTTAGAAATATCAAAGCATCCCCCTCTGATAAACCACGCCCCTGGCTCTTTCTTAATATGTCTCTAAGAGTTGGCCCATCAATGAATCTTTCCAACATGAAAATAAATTCCTGCGTTTCATATAAACCATAAAAGGGAATAATGTTTGGATGTGCCAGTTTTTGCAGTGCTCGAGCTTCCCGCTTAAAACGAGTGAACATTGCTGGATCTTCTGCTAATTCACTGTGTAAAACTTTCATCGCAAGCGGTACATTCCGTTTTGTGTCCCAAACCCGGTACACAGATCCCATTCCCCCTGAATCAAGAAATGAATCAACGCGGAATTGCCCCTTGATTACTCTTCCAATAAGATTTGTTGACATATGATCACCTCTGCTGAGTGCTGTTTACAACGCATCGAAATCCCATGGAGTCCCCCATGTAACTGGGTTCATGAATACTATTACGAACCACAACTCGTATATTGTACCAATCACTACTCCAACTCCCTCCACGTAGCACCTTAAACTGACCCGTTGTAGGTCCAGGTGGGTTCTCAGTGGGAGAACCCATATAATAATCTCTTAAGTACCAATCATTCACCCACTCCCATACGTTGCCTGCCATGTCCATCACCCCATATGGAGAAGGTCGACTGGAATAACTTCCAACCTGTACTGTATCATTGATGCATTCTGTCTTTCTCGTATCATCATAAATGTTACCCATTGCACAGGTTGGTTTTTGTTCCCCCCAGGGATAGGCTTGAAGTTCAGTTCCCCGGGCAGCTTTTTCCCATTCCGCTTCACTTGGTAAACGTTTACCTGCCCAAGTACAGTAATCATTGGCATCGTACCAATCAACGTAAATTACAGGATAATTTGCATATACCGGATCATTGTAATAATATTTACGTGAATTTGATGTAGAAGAGTAAGGTGGTGAACAAGCGCCATCATCAACACATAACGCATATTGAGCATTCGTTACTTCGTATTTATCAATATAGTAAGCATCAAGATAAACCTTATGCAGTGGGATTTCATCCGAATAGCATACCATTCCGCCATTATGTGCAGGATCACAGCCCATTTGAAATTCACCCGCTGGCACATACATTTCCACCATTTGATCTTTTTCCCATGTAAATGATGTGCCAATATCTGGTTTTGGCGTTTGGGTAATTGTTGGCGTGCGTGTTGGTACAACAGTTTGTGTACCCATTGGAATGATGGACAGCGTATTGGATAATACAATATTCATTGTAGTACGTACAGGAGATGCTTCCTTTTTCGGCTTTATTAATGTTGGTAACTCTCCAAAAGCGAAAAATAATATCAATCCAACAGTTGCCAAACCTCCAATAATGATGAATATTTTATGATCCTTGCATATCTGGTAAATTTTTGCAAACGGAAATGATTTGTGTTCTTCTTGTACAACAGGAAAAGAGTTCGTTTGCTCGATTGCTGAAATACTGGAGAACCAGAAATTGGTTGAGTTAATCCGGTCTGGTATAGAACCCAAACTTACACCGAGCGCCTGGCAGACTGCTCCCAGAAATTCCTGGCAGGACTGGAACCGTTTGGCAGGATCCTTCTCCAGGGATTGTAAAATAACTCTGGAAAGCTGATTGCTGATCTTTGGATTCAGAGAACTGGGATTAGGAGGTGCTAGATTTAACTGCGCATATCGGATACGCTCATTGACTGTACTCCCTGTCTTTTCCGTTCCCTTTTCATTTCCCCTAAATGGACGTTCCCCAGTCAACATTTCGAACAACAATATTCCCAAAGCATAAATGTCTGTTGCTGGAGTGACAGGCTCCCCTTCTATTTGCTCTGGGGCCATATAAGCTGGCGTTCCTGCAGAACCCATCATTGTTGTGGTACTGTCAGCATGCCGTGCAATTCCAAAGTCCCCCAGGTAGATACTTCCTCCTTGATCTACCATGACATTTGCAGACTTAATATCGCAATGAATAACACCATTTTCGTGCGCATATCCCAGGGCCGAACTTATCGCTTTTAGAAATATCAAAGCATCCCCCTCTGATAAACCACGCCCCTGGCTCTTTCTTAATATGTCTCTAAGAGTTGGCCCATCAATGAATCTTTCCAACATGAAAATAAATTCCTGCGTTTCATATAAACCATAAAAGGGAATAATGTTTGGATGTGCCAGTTTTTGCAGTGCTCGAGCTTCCCGCTTAAAACGAGTGAACATTGCTGGATCTTCTGCTAATTCACTGTGTAAAACTTTCATCGCAAGCGGTACATTCCGTTTTGTGTCCCAAACCCGGTACACAGATCCCATTCCCCCTGAATCAAGAAATGAATCAACGCGGAATTGCCCCTTGATTACTCTTCCAATAAGATTTGTTGACATATGATCACCTCTGCTGAGCGCTGTTTACAACTACCAGATCGTTGTAATAATATTGGGTTTTTGTTATTGAAGTGTTTTCTGGTATAGAAGATTTCCCACGATTAACACACTTCGTGTACCTTATATTTGGATGCCGTAGATAGAATAATGCATTGGCTTCATTCCAAAAGTGAATGATCAATTCGGGTTGTTGGTGAAGATCTGAAAGCAATAGGTTAAAGCCAAACCAACAGGACAGCCGGCTATACCTGACTCTATTTGCTTCAGAACAGGTGTCTGATCCTAATAGCTTATCTAGCTGATATCGATTAGCGATAACCTGTCCTTGTTGAATTTTCATCATGTTTATGTAAAGAATGTAAAGTAATAAGAGCCTATTTGAATCTGATCCCCCGATATCAGTTTACCTGCAGAAACTCGCTGCCCATTAACATATATGCCACTGCTACTGCCCATATCTTGGATGAACCAATCACCATGAGCAAATCGAAACCGGGCATGCCAGCGGGAGACTGTTCGATCATGCAGCCGGATATCGCTCCTGGATCCTCGGCCAATGATCATTCCATCCTTCAGCAGAATGGTCTGATTGCTTCCCCCCTCTTTCCCAATCAGTTTCGCAGTACCCAGCACCTGAGAAGTGTGTTTGTTACCTCCTCTCTTCAATGAATTACTGTATATATAGACACCCAATCCGCCTCCGACCAATACAAGCATCAATAAAGCAAATGAAAATCCACCACTGCTGCCAGTGGCAACAGGAGCGGGGGGCGCTGTAGGTGCTAGTGTTGGTAACGCCACTCCTTGTCTCGCGGAAAGGATGGCGTTATAAACTGTCGTCCCCTCAGGCACATCCACCCCCATTATGCCCAGGTTCCAGGCACCAGGAATCGGACGATTGACGATGACCGACACCAGAGAAGAAGTGACCGAAAAGGTTGTGCCCGGATAGTTTTGATCGACAATCGTTCCCACCGGATCTTTCAGAATAGCATCGAGCTTGCCGCCTGGCCAATTGAGCGTAAAAAGCATTAGCTCCTGGTTTTCTGGAACATCAACGTTGCCCAGATCAATTTGCTGTCCCTGGCTGATTTGACCTGTTTGTTGGGATAGAATACTTCCGGTGGAGGAATGTCGTAGTCCTACATAAACATTTGCAAGGCTAATCGCATCTCTTGCACCATAATAGGAGCCGCATCCTGATGACGAGGCGATCTGCTGAAGAAAAGCTTCATCCAAGGAATTAGCATCACCAAAACCAACAGTATAAATACAAATCCCATCTTGTCCTGCCTGTGTGGCAAGGTCCAAGACCTGCTGCTTAATTAATTGATAATCCAGGTTCATATCCGTGTTCAAACCAATATTCGCCAGCCCATCACTCAGTAAGATTAAAATTTTCTTATCCTGAGGGGATCCGAACATTTGCAAACCAGTTTGTAGACCGTCTGCCATTGCTGTTTTATTTGAAGGCAAAATCGTGTTTAATGGGGAATAAAGAGAAGGTATATCATTTGTCAATGGTGAAACAATACGGGAAGTGGTGCTGTAACTCGCGATTCCGACCGAATTTTGAACAGAATTTGCCGAGTTTTCCGCAGCAATTATATTTAATATTTGCGTACCTGCTCTTCGTGAAGCCTCAATTTTGGTTAACCCACTTGAATCCAATTCGTCCATACTGCCGGATGCATCAAATACTAATATTGTGGAGGAGTTACCATTACCAATTGGAGGGATTTCACCTGGATAAGGTGGGGGATCGTAATCTGCATAATCCAGATCCGGGCTCACACTGATATCATAATATGTTGGTGCTTCAAGTGCATATGCAAAATATGGATATGTCTTATTAAGAAATTCTTTAACAATATCTTTTAACCCATTGACAGTAAGTGAAATCCTACCAGGTTTATAATTGTCTTGCCAGTAATTCAATATAATATGTTGTTGTCCTATGGTCCACCTAATATCAGTTTCAAATGGTTTTATAGCGTCAGGAGAATTTTCATCCAATAATAATTCACCATTCATATAGATTTGCAGATGTCCCTGGAGTTCAGGAACGATAAATTTTGTAACACCTATCATTCTTTTATGCTTAATTTCCCATTTTACGGAGAATCCCGAACTACGGGCTTTGTTGGGGGAAAATGGTCCAGGGTATGAAGAATTGGACCAACTAAAATCAATTTTTTTATCAAAGCGGGGAATACTATCACCAATAAAAATATTTGGTTCTAAAAAAAAATTTGCTTCCCATTCGGGTTTGTCTATATCGGGTTTCTCTATAAATTCATATTGTCCTGCATGCCATACTATGCTGCCGTTGGTAAAATCTGATCGGACTCCATTAGATCCCATCAAGCTTTGGTTGTAGCTGTGGCTAACTGGTTTCCCCCATTTCCCTAATGAACCCTTATCTTCTTGATATTGTTTCCAAATCGGGCCTGCAATAAAATATGCTTGGCTGGGTGAATTCGGGGTTGTAATTTCAAAAATTGCAGAGGTATGTTCCCTTGCCCACTCAAAGGACGAATTGGGATTGGCCGAAAATTCTTGAAAATATATGCCATCTTGATTCTCCCAGAGTGTGACCGGTTTTGTTGCACTCCCAATTATTCCAATTCCACCATATGATATTAGAGGAGGTTTTTCAAGAAAAAACATACTCCTAAGTTGCTCGTACACGTTATATATTTCTTCATGAAAATCGGGTAAGATTTTATTATCATTAAATTGAGTGTATCCTGGGCCATAATTTTGACTAGTCAGTTCCATGCCATCTGTTAAAGTGTTCTGGGAACCCAATGGCTCAGGTTTACTGGAATGGAAGCCAGTTGTGTCTTTATAATAAACATTAAAGTGAAGGTGACAACGAAAACTTGCTCCCGTACTTCCTACTTTACCTATCGGAGTACCCTGTGCAACCCAAGTATCTTTTCTAACCAATGGCGTCTCAATAAAATGAGCATATCGCGATTGGAATTGATCTGGGTGACTTAATACAACAGAATATCCGTACGCATCTGTATTAAAGCTAACATCAGAAACCCAACCATCAGCAGCCGCCAATACATAAATTCCACAATCGTCATTTCCCGCGATGCCACTGTTAATATCAATTGCATAATAATCTGCAGGAGGACAATGACAATGTAGATCACAAGGGTCTGGATCGCAATTTAAGTAATAATTACCGGGGTCACCAACTGTAAACTCAGTTCCTGCTGGTAGTGGAGTTTGCCACGAAAATTTTCGGTCACCCTGCACTTGGTATGAAGCATCACTATTATTTGCCGAGATATTTGCAGGATAAGTCAACAAACTCAGTAAAACTGCAGAAAAAACCAGTATTGCATAATAATTATTGGCCTTCATTTCCTTTATCCACCATTCCGGTACTCAAACACCTGTTGATATCCAATCTGTATTACATCGCAATCCTTTAGCAGGACCGGCCCATTAATTCTTACGCCATTTACGTACGTTCCCAGTGAACTGCCGTCATCCCGGATGTAGACGCCGCGCTTGGTATGGATGATGGTAGCATGCCTGCGAGAGATTATCATCTCTGTTAACTTGATGTGACTTTGAGAACCCCGCCCAATGATGGTTTCTCCAAGCGGGATGGGCATGGATTGGCCAGCCCACTGACCTGATCGGCATAATAAAAATGGCCCTCTACCAGTATTCAATGAAACATTAGGCTGTGCTGGTTTTCCAATCACCTGGGATTCCTTTCCAGGTGCATTTGATTGATCTGGTAGAGATGGTGTTGGGTATTTATGTGTGAAATCGGTTTTTCCGGGTTTGGGAAGAATTTTATTGACTGCCTCGGCAGCCGCAGAGACAGCTGCCGAGGCAGCAGCCGATGCCAAAGAGGAGAGATTATCCAAAATTCCAAGTGTCGATTGCGGATTCATATCCGGCATCGTTGTGCGCGCCTTTTCAAAAGCATCCCGCAATTCCAAGGTTGACTGGAACCGCTTTTTGGGGTTTTTTTGAATGGCTTTATTGACAACCCAGCCCATCTCAGGGGATATTTGGGCGTTAAACTGACTTAATGCAGGTGGAGACAGATTTAAATGTTCCCAAGCAATCCGTTCTTTGGTCGTGCTTCCGTCGCTGCTCGAACTTAAGCCGCGGTATGGTGTATGCCCGCCGCTTAATACTTCAAACAACGTAATTCCGAGAGCATATACATCGGTGTAAGCATCGATTTTCCCCCCAGTAAATTGTTCAGGAGCCATATAAGGAGGAGTCCCACCACCTCCCGTTTCCTCTGACATATGGGCAACACCAAAATCTGTCAATAATACCCGCCCGTCTATGTGAAGCATGATATTGGCAGGCTTTATATCACAATGATAAATATGATTTTCGTGAGCATAATACAGAGCAGAACATACCGCCTCAAGAATCCGCGAAATGTCTGTCAGAGGAAGGGTTAGCTTGGAATTATGGATAATTTGTCTCAGGTCAGATCCGTCTACCCAATCCATAACTATAAAAGCAATATCATTATCCTGCTCAAACTCAAACAACCGAACAATATTTGGGTGTTCAAGTGTTCGCAGAATCTCTGCCTCCTTACCAAATTGCTGGAGGAAATTGTTATTGCTGCTCAAGTTCCGGCGCAAGACCTTGATTGCCATTTTTACGGATCGCAATTTATCCCAGGCAAGATAAACATCGGCCATCCCCCCTGAGCCAACCAGCTCTCGAAGGAAATAACGATTGAGCAAGGTCCGTCCGGAAAGGGTTGTCATTATTGATGATTACCTTTCAACTAACCAGACAACACTTTTAGTATCCAGAATGAAAAATGAATTGAAATGGACCGATCGTTATCTCATCCCCATTATTTAACCGGACTGCATCAGTTTCCCTGCCGTTCACCAATGTTCCACCTGTACTCTGCTGGTCTTGAAGAAACCACATGCTTTGGGCATTTCGGAGGCATACATGTATCCTAGAAACTGCCGGGTCCGGAAGTCTGAGATGTGAATTTGAGGACCTCCCAATCACAAAGTTATCCCCGTGGAGAGGAAACATTCGTGTTGACAGGTTGCCACTGATCAGTTCCAAGTAGGCTCCACTTGATGATACTGGGTCTTGAATGGGAATTTGAGGTGCACCCATCAATTGAACATCCTGATGGAACAGATCCCCATTACGGATCGGCACCCTGGCACCCTCCTCTTGGGTCTGCTTTTGTACCTTCCACTCCATAACCAATCCAACAATCATGACAGCAATCCCACCAATTAACACAAAAGCCCCAAAGGATAGATTGACCTTAAAAAGCCCGTAAGAACCGCCCTGTACCTGGTTATATACGGTTATTAATGACCCAATTACACTGATCAAACCAACAGCTACCAAGCCAACCTGCCCCCAGAAATATGCGATACTCTGTGTGGTATTTTTTGCCTTGAGAAAGGTCAATATAGCAGTAGCAATCACACCTATGGGTAGGATATACAATGCAGATTGTTTTGCATAACTTGCCAGGTCTGATAAACTGAATGCTTGATTGGCTTCAATAAATCCACCCGAACAGGAGACAAGTACCGATGGAAGGAAGAAGCCCATCAGGATTACTAGACTTGCAACACGAACAAACCACTTTCCCTTGTTCATGATCCTAATCCTTCCCCTTTCAAATGTTCTTATCGTCAACCGGTTAGTCTAATACCTTTAGCACAAATACTGTGTCACCGATTTTTATAAGATCATTCTCTTTTAAAATGGTTTCAGAGCGAATGCGTTCGCCGTTCACATAGGTTCCGTTTTTTGACCGGAAATCAACAATCACATATTGATCGTCATCCACTACAATTTTTGCATGTGTGGAGGATACCTTGGGATCGTCAATTACCAAGTCAGCAGATTTCCGTCCTATGATCATATCGTCTGAAATTTTATAGATTTTGCCACGCCGTGGTCCTTCTCTTACCCAGAAGATTGCCTGGGGACCAACTTCTTTAAACTCGAGTTCTGTTTCGTCAATATCCCTGTGATGCCCCAGATCTGTTGCCTCCTCATCTATGTCAAGAATCCGGCGTACTCCTCTGCGGCTGGGAGGAAGATCTGTTGGAGCTTCATCATCCCCAAAAGAGTGTCTCGCACCTCCCGGACGGTAACCATCGCCCAGATCAGTTGGCATGTTATCTTCATCCTCTAGGGGTTGGGGAGCCCTGGGACGTCCACTGGATCCCTTACTGCAATATGGGCAACTTCCCATAGATGCCGGATAAGGTCCGTGAATAGGGCAAATCAAATCATTAGCCATCATAACCTCCTGTTTTTTTTCTCAAAATTTGTGAATTTAAACAAAATAGTTAAATCCTTTATCAGCGAGTTGTAACAAAACGAACAACAACCGTATCGCCAAATTGAATTTCATCACCTGGATCGAGCAATGCGGGTTGTCGAACAAAACGATTGTTCAATTTTGTGCCCGATGAACTTGCAAGATCAGCAATATAAAATCTTCCATCTTTTTCAATGATCTTTGCATGTTGGCGGGACACCGTCGTTTCACCACTGAATTGAATGTCGTTTGAAGATGATCTCCCAATTGTTGTCTCCCCTTGACATAACTGGTAATTTTTACCATCCTGGGAGACAAGCCAGGCATTTGCCATCGGGCGAACTGGCAAAACAGGACTTGGTTGAGGAAATGGTTGGGGGATTGGCTGGGGGGTAACCGGTGCAGAAAGAACTACATCCCTTTCACATTCCGGGCACTGTCCCAAAGCAGCTTCATACACATGCCCATTTTTGCACCCAACCATACCTTTATATGTGACATAATACCCAATCGCCAAGACTGGTGGTAAGATACCACCGAGTAAACCCAAATAAAAAATGGTCTCAACAAATGGATCCAGGCTTAATTGAGTTTCGGCAGGCGAAAAGCGGAAAATCATGGCGGGCAAAAGCAGAAATGCCAACAACAAGACGCCCAAACGCCATCCCAATGTCGGAAGTCGTCGTTTTGAGCTATCATAAAATAACCAGATCCCACCTAATAAAGCTAACAACAGGAAAATAAACCATCCTCCTAATCCATTCAAACCAGTAAAAAACCAGATGAAGAAAGCATTTGTAGCATTCATAATCTAACTCCTTCTCTTTATTGATTTGAAGTCGTCACCCAATAATTATCCAGGATACTATTACAAATCTCTTCAGTAACCTCTGGTATGATTAAATAATCTCCCGGATAGACTATGTAAGGAGCTGGAATATTGATTTTCTGCCCAAAACAAATGAGCTCAGACTTGTTGCACTTTAGAAACTGCTCAGCTGGTGGGAAAAACACACGGGGGGGATTGAATGAAGAAAATACACTTGTAATATTTTCACCAGTTTGAATTTCATGAATGCAAAAATAATTAGTACCGAAACCGGAAGTTAGTGTTGCTTCTGTAGGTATTATTTCAGGAGTGAAGGTAATCTCAGATAATGTTGGGGTTGTGTCAATCAACTCAGGCAATTCGGGGAGAAATGTAGAAGTATCAACTGGATAAGCATTTACTCCAATTATGCGGGGTTCTGTTGTCAGGGAAGGAATTGGGGAATTTTGTTGTTCTTTCGGGTTTAAAATAATAAAAACACCCGTAATAATCATAATAATTACGACACCAATCAAGGAATAAACAATTATTTGGTGATTGAATACATTAATTTTTGGTTTACGCGAAGAGATCATCCCGGCACCAGATTGAGTTTGAATCGTGTCCCAATCCACAGGTATTGGTATTTGTCCGCCGTAACTGTTACTTTTTGTCTCACCTGGAGCGTGAATCTCGATAATATACAAAGAGATATTATCAGCCCCCCCGGATTCATTAGCAAAATTAACCATTTTATGACAAATCTCTTCTGGTGTACCTTCTGAACTTAGGCGTAAAAGATCCTCATCCAGGGCATATCGTGATAAGCCATCTGTGCACAACAGAATCAGATCTCCTGGAAATAGTGGGATGTCTTTAAAGATATCCACATCCGGCTCCATTTCCCCACCTAAAGAGCGCATTAACTTGTTGCGGGTTTTTGAATATTTGGCTTCTTCAACTGTGAGTGATCCACTCCTAATAAGTTCATTGGCTAAATTATGATCCCGTGTGATTTGGGTGACCTGTCCTCCTCTGATGAGGTACCCGCGGCTATCTCCAACATTGGCAACTGTCAATCTGTTACCTCGAATTACTGCAGCAACCATGGTCGTTGCCATACGGGCTGTCCCATTTTCAATGGAGTATTGATATATATCATTGCCCGTCTTTCGAATTATTGCTTTTAGTCGTTCGGCTGGAGGATCATCAGGATATTGGTAATATTCATATAAAACTTTTTGGGCTGCATACTTGGATGCGCGTTCTCCACGGCTTGCACCCCCTACCCCATCCGCTACAATGTACAAAAAGCCACTTTGATTAATATCGTCTTGGTCGCTTGGTTCAAAACCAGCAACCCAGTCCTCATTATTAGGTCTCTTCTTTCCTTGGTCGGTAATAGGAGCAGAAGATATCTGTAAAGTCATTTCTACTGGATAATTCTCCATCCCTACCCCTGTACCTCGAAAATGAATATACTATCCCCTGCCCGAATACGATCCCCGTGTTGCAATACTACGTGATCCAGTACAGGGGTTTCATTCACAATCATTAGATTATCTGGTTTTAATGAATACAGGACAAATCCTTCTGTTTGATGCCGTATTACGGCTTGTTGTCGTGATGCTGTTAAGCCCTTAAGAGGAATATCATTTTCATCGCGCTTACGCCCCATACGAACTTCATTTTCTGCTAGTGGCCATATCTGACCTGGATTCAACCCTTCTGTTTCTATTAATTTTGCACCAGTGTCACTAGAATTTCCTATTACAACAGTCTCGACTACATTAACGTCCGGAGGTAATTGCTTTTTTGCTTTATTTTTTCTTAATCCAATTGGAACCATAATTGCAGTTGTAGATAGTATTAAAATTAATGTCATCCATAATAAGTTTGTGGATCTTTGTACCTCCACAATCACGCGGACAACAATCTCCCCTGTATAACCATTTACATCCGTAGCTTTGATTTGAATTTGGTGATATCCAGGGGACACTTTTCTTGTATCCCACAATACTTCATACGGGGGACTTGAAGTTGCAGCCAAGAGTTGACCATCCAGAGAAAATTCCACTTGAGCTATACCCGCTTGTGCTATCACGGCTGCAGCAAGCAAATACTTACCGCTAACAACTTGATCGTGAAGAATACTTGTCGTGACTTGAACAGCTGGGATTACCTTCAATCCAATGATTTTGGAACCCACATTTCCAGCCTCGTCTGTTATCGTTATTTCAATAACATGATCGCCCAATGACACTGCGGATGAGTCCCAGACGTATTCAAAGGGTGGTGCCTGCACATGAGATAATTGTTGACCATCAATAGAAAGATCCATACGCTTAATCGTCGCAGGTGATAACACTTGCGGCGTAAACAATACTTCTCCTGACACCTCCTTTCCATCGAATAAATCAGGCAAGAAAACCGTAACATCGCCAGGTCTGGCAATGAAATTTGATGACGTAGACATTAATCCATTTTGGTGTTCTATTGAGATATCTAAATTGTGGTTCAGCCCGTCAGCCTGTATCAATGAGCTATATTCAACCAGATATTGTTCTCTAAGATTTCCCATTACTTTCTTAAATGAATCTGGTAATGTGGTTGTATCTGGATTTATCTGTGAAAATCCACCAGTTAGTATAGCAAGGCGTTCCAACTCATTTTTATCAATTCTCCCAAAGCCGATGGGATAGACTGGCGTCGACCACCGGACAGCCTCATTTATCACCTGGTCAAAATCAAACTTACTGATACCAGACTCTTTGCCATCGGTAAGTAATAATATGACCTGACGCTCAGACCTGTTTTTCAGGAGGCTTATTGCCTCAATTATCGAATCGTAAAGCGCTGTGTCTCCTTGAGCTTCTAATGTGTCCAAGACTTGGATGGCAGCAACATGATTCGATGTTAACTGTTGCACAACATTGATTGAGTTTGAGAATGAGATGATGGACACCAAATCATCGGGCATTAGATCAGCAATGAAGTTCTTTGCTGCAGATATGGAATCTGTAAGAGGTTTACCATACATACTTCCGCTTGTGTCAATAATAAGAACAACGGCAAGTGGTTGTTCAAAATTTTCAAATTGGACAACCTGGTAAGTATTGACTAGCCGTTGATCTTCTGAAACTTGAAAAGCTTTGCTATCCAATCCTGTTATGGAAAAACCTTGTGAATCAAAAACTGAAACATAGGCTTTAACAATAGGAAACGCACTGTCATCAATTCGAACAATCTTAATGTTTAAGGCTGAGTTTTGTGCAGAGACAGGAAAAAAAACAGTAATTAATAGACAAACGATTATGCCTGAAACAATCATGTGCTGAAAGTTTGTCTTCACTTTCCCTCCATGTCTTAGCAGCCAGTCCCGGGTGAAACACCCCGCTTACATCAGACACTAACTTAAAGTAACAATATTGGGAAATATATCACTATGAAATTTATGAAGTATGATGGGAAACGACTTACAATTACAATTAAGTTATTATAGCATAAAAATAAGAAAGTTTATCGGTATTGAGAGTGGCCAAATCTTGGGCCATAATACAGACAGGATTGAATGTCAAAAATGCCATCAAAGGGAACGAAAAAAACAAGCTGGATAATCAGGCGGTAGCAGCCAACGCCACCCACGGATCCACCATGATTCTGGAATATGCGTCACCCGCAATGTGATCCCAGATAAAAAACATCCCATCCGGCACACTCAGCTTCCGCAGCCATATCTGATAAAACCCGCGCATCGCCAAAGGGTCCAAAATTAGGTACATATAGAGCAAAACACATATAATCTCCTTGACCTGATAGCTGCTTTGTAAATCACACAATCATTATAATAGTTGATAACCCATTTGAAAATCCTGTTAAAGATGACAATGGTGGAAACGATAAATTTTGGACAGTATTCAGATATCATTACTTCATGGTGATTCAAATGAAAATTAAAAAGCTCTCTTACGATCTTAGAAAAAAACTTGGCTACTACGTTTACCTCTACATCAACCCACTGAATGGTCAGGTCTTCTACGTTGGTAAAGGTGTAAACAATCGCTGCCTCTCGCACCTCTCCGATACCTCAGAATCCAAAAAAGTTCAAACCATCCAGGATATTCGCGCCAAAGGATTGGAACCCCGCATCGAAATCCTTGTTCACAGCCTGCCAGACGAACTCTCCGCGCTCAAAATCGAAGCTGCTGTTATCGACCTGATCGGCAAGGACAACCTCACCAACGAGGTGCGTGGTTACGAAACCGGCGTCTTTGGCCGTACCCCCCTGGATGAGCTCATCGCCATTTTCGAAGCCCAACCGGTGGAAATCGAAGAGCCCGCCATCCTCATCCGCGTCACTAACACCTACCGCTATGGTATCAGCACTCAGGAACTCTACGACATCACCCGCAGTGCCTGGGTTATCGGCAAACGCCGTGAAAAAGCGCAATACGGCATTTGTGTTTACGCTGGAATTGTCCGCGAAGTCTATTGCATTGAAAAATGGCTGCCTGCCGGTTCAACTCCCACCACCCGTCCGCCTGAAGACGTCAACCGTCCTGATCGCTGGGAGTTCGTTGGTAAGGTTGCTGATGAATCCATTCGGAAAAAGTACCTGCTAAAATCTGTCGAGATGTATTTTTCCAAGCGATCCCAAAATCCCATAACATATATAAATTGTTAAGGACAATTGGCTAATTATTTATTGAATCAGATAGGTTATTGTGCGCTGGACCTGCCGACGTTGATAGATTGTATTGAAATTACTGGAATGATAACCGTGATCTATCTCAATAAAGAGCTATGAGTAGATAATAAATATCTCTCTTCACAAACAAAAAAAGGAATGATAAAACCAAAAACGACCATTTCTGGTCGTCTCGGATACAGTAGCGGGGAGTGGATTCGAACCACTGACCTCCGGGTTATGAGTCAAAATCCTGAATCCGTGCCATTTGTGCGGCGGGCTCTGCAAATCAGCCGACCTGACGAACTCTGGTCCACGCTTGCCGGGC